>ERZ1026814.386-NODE-386-length-27259-cov-2.721547_pt1 | contig 27259 bp, 27 predicted proteins | sample MGYA00520871_ERZ1026814 | MGnify/ENA primary metagenome ERZ1026814 (study PRJEB33270, sample SAMEA104284478) | anaerobic digester metagenome | biome: Anaerobic digester microbiome; feature: mesophilic sludge digester; material: Anaerobic digester biomass | place... | reverse complement strand
CGTGCACACCGCGTGCACGCTCGACTGCCCCGACGCCTGCTCGCTGGCCGTCACCGTCACCATGACGAGCGAGGGTCGCCGCATCACCGACATCGATGCCTCGCCCGACAGCACGTTCACCGACGGGTGGATCTGCGCCAAGGTCAAGCGCCATGCGCAGCGCGTGTACGCCCCCGAGCGAGTGCTCTCCCCACTGATCCGCACCGGGGCGAAGGGTGCCGGCGAGTTCCGTGAGGCCACGTGGGAGGAAGCGCTCGGGCTGGTCGCCCACCGAATGCGCGGTGCGATCGCACGCAGCGGCCCGGATGCCGTGGTCGCGTTCACCTACAACTCGTCGGCAGCGGTGCTCGAGCGGGCCAGCTTCACCGAGGCGTTCTTCGCCGCCGTTGGCGCCACCATCGCCGAGCACACGATCTGCGCGGCCACGATGGGGGCCGCGTGGGACAGCGTGTTCGGCGAAATGGCCTCCGCCGATCCGCGCGAGGTGGTGCACAGCAAGTTGGTGGTCATCTGGGGCGCCAACCCGACGGTGAGCAACACTCACTTCCCGCCGCTCGTGCAGCAGGCGGCCAAGGCCGGTGCCAGGGTGGTGGTGATCGATCCGCGGGCGACGGCCATGGCCAAGCGCGCCGATCTCCACCTCGCGATCCGGCCGGGCACCGACGCAGTGCTCGCGTTGGCGGTCGCCAACCACTGGGCGGCCACCGGTCGTCTCGCTCACGAGTTCATCGCCGCGCACGCCGATGGTGCGGAGGCGTTGTTGGCGGCAGCAGCCGAGTGGTCGATCGATCGTGCCGCGGAGGTCACCGGGTTGGCCGCCGCCGACATCACGACGCTTGCCGAGTGGTGGGGCACCACTCGGCCCACGATGCTGCGCATCGGGTGGGGGCAGGAGCGCAACAGCAACGGTGGTGCGGCCTGCCGCGCCATCCTTGCCCTGCCGGTTCTGGGCGGCCACTTCGTGCAGCGGGGCAGCGGTGTCATCGGCTCCACCTCGGCCGGCGCAGCCAAGCCGCGCGCCCGCTGGCCGCAGGAAGCGTTCTCCGGCCCGCCGCGCCGCTCGCTGCCGCTGCACCAGGTTGGCCAGTGGATGGCGCCGGGCTCGGCCGACCCGTGCGAGGTGCTGTTCGTGCAGGGCGCCAACCCGTTGGTGATGTGCCCGCACCAACAGGCGGTGGTCGCCGCGTTCAGCCGCGACGACGTGTTCACCGTGGTGCACGAGCAGGTGCTCACCGACACAACCCGCTACGCCGACGTGGTGCTGCCGGCCACCACCAGCTTCGAGATCGACGACGTGAGCTCCGGCTACGGCTCGCTGGCCGTGCTGCCCGTCGTCGCCGTCATCGACCGAGTGGGTGAGAGCCGCTCCAACGACGAGACCGGCCTGGCTCTGGCGCGGGCGTTCGGGTACGACTGGGCCGACCCCGGCCAGCGCGTGGCGGTGGCCGACTTCGGCCCGCGCGAGTCGGCCGCGCCGTCTCATCAGTTCGTCGACACTGTGCCAGCGGGCGGTCGCGCGCAGTTGGTCGACGCAGTGCAGGGCGTGCCGCGTTTCGTGCCGCTGCTGGCGGCCGAGGGTTCGCTGACGCTGATCTCACCGGCCACCTCGAAGCTGGTGAACTCGATGTTCGGCGAGTTCCAGAGCCCCTCGCCGGCCATCCTGTTGCACCCCGCGGATGCGGCCGATCGTGGGCTGGTGGCCGGGCAGGCGGTGCACGTGGCCAGCGCGGTGGGCAGCATCACGGTGCCTCTCGCCGTCGGTGCCGACACCCGGCCGGGGGTGGCAGTGATGGCAAAGGGCGTTTGGCTGCGCAACCACTCCGATGGATGGGGCGTCAACGCGCTCACTCCTGCCACCGGCGACGCGCTGATCAACGGTGCCTGCTTCAACGACACGCGCGTCACCGTCTCCGCTGCGCGCTGAGGCGAAAGGTGGCCCCGGTCAATCGCCGCGCCGCAAGGAGACGGCGATGCCGCCATCGGGGCGCAACAGCGTGAGCCGGCTGCCCTCCAGGCGGAAGCCCACCGTGTCGGCCAGCGCCGCCAGCAGCGCCTGCTCCTGTGCCATCGCTTCGTCACCGCACCACTTCCGGGTTGTCATCAGCGGGCCGAAGCCGAGGGTGCTGCCATCGACGGTGCACGTGCCGCGGAGCGTGTTGCACCCTGTGCTGCCCACGACGCGATCGCCATCGAACTCGAGGGTCGGCTCGCTCTCCGCGAGCACGGAGATGATCGCCTGGCGCGCTGAGTGGTGAACCGATGTCACCAGCCAGCGGCCGGCCAGATCGTCCGAGCCCTGTGCGGTGTAGGCGAGCAACAGCACCCCGTCGGCATCGTGCATCGACAGCGAGCCGCCATCGTCGGTCACCGTGATGGCGACCACCCGACCGAGGCGCTGCAACACGTCGTGCTCCATTGCCATCACTGCCGGAGAACCGGCCATCATCGTGCCTGCGAGGGGCCCGACGGTGAATTCGCCCTCGCCGTGCCGGTACGGCCCATGGAACCGATTGCAGCCGGAGCAACCGCTCACCGAGTCGTGGCCGAACTCGATGGTCACGTCGACGCCGTCGGGCAGCTGCAGCGGACCGGAGAGCAGCCAGCTGCTGCCGTTGAGGTCGATGCTCATGCCCGCAGTGTTGCAGGCGCTAGGCCACTTCGGCGGCGGCTCCGGTGAACTGAGCGTTGTAGAGCGTGAAGTACGCGCCTTGGCGCACGAGCAGGTCGTGATGCGAGCCTTGCTCGACGATGCGGCCGGCGTCCATCACCAGGATCGTGTCGGCGTCGCGGATGGTGGACAGGCGGTGCGCGATGACGAAGCTGGTGCGCCCGCCGCGCAGCTTGGCCATGGCCCGCTGGATGAGCACCTCCGTGCGTGTGTCGACCGAACTGGTGGCTTCGTCGAGGATGAGGATGGTGGGGTTCGACAGGAACGCGCGGGCGATGGTGAGCAGTTGCTTCTCGCCTGCGCTCACCGAGCTGCCCTCGTCGTCGAGCACGGTGTCGTAGCCCAGCGGTAGCGAGTGCACGAACCGATCGACGTAGCAGGCCTTGGCCGCAGCCATGATCTCTGCCTCGGTGGCCTCCGTGTTGCCGTAGGCGATGTTGTCGCGGATGGTGCCCCCGAACAACCACGTGTCCTGCAGCACCATGCCCAGTTCGCCGCGCAGTTCGGCGCGTGGCATCTGCGAGATGTCGCGGCCGTCGAGCAGGATGGCGCCGCCGTTGAGCTCGTAGAAGCGCATGATCAGGTTCACCAGCGTGGTCTTGCCGGCGCCCGTGGGGCCCACGATGGCCACGGTCTGGCCCGGCTCGGCCACCAGCGACAGGTGCTCGATGAGCGGCGTGTCGTCGCGGTAGCGGAACGAGACGTCGCGGAACTCCACCCGACCCTGCGCCGGCTGCGGGTTCGGTGTCGCGGCAGCGTCAGCGCTCTGCTCGGGCGCGTCGAGCAGCTCGAACACGCGCTCGGCGGAGGCGATGCCCGACTGCAGCACGTTGACCATGGACGCGGTCTGCGTGAGCGGCTGCGAGAACTGGCGCGAGTACTGGATGAACGCCTGCACGTCGCCGAGACCCAGCGAGCCGTTGGCCACCTTCAGGCCACCGAACACGGCGATGGCCACGTAGTTGAGGTTGCCGACCATCACCATCGCCGGCTGCACGCAGCCGCTGATGAACTGAGCGGCGAAGCCGGCCTCGTACAGCTTGTCGTTGGTGGCATCGAAGCGAGCCTGGGCCTCGCGCTGGCGGCCGAACGCCTTGACGATCGGGTGGCCGGTGAACGTCTCCTCCACCTGCGCGTTGAGTGCACCGGTGTGCTTCCACTGCGCGATGAAGCGACTCTTCGATTGACCGGCGATCTTCTTCATCAGCAGCAGCGAGAGCGGCACGGTGACGACTGCGACGATGGCCAGCTGCCATGAGATCCAGAGCATCATGCCGATGGTGCCGGCGATGGTGAGCACGCCCTGCAACAGCTGGCTGAGCGACTGCTGCATGCTCTGGGCCACGTTGTCGATGTCGTTGGTGACCCGGCTCAGCAGATCTCCACGCGCCTGACGATCGAGGTACGACAGTGGCATCGCGTGCAACTTGGTCTCCACGTCGGCGCGCAGGCGGTACATGGTTCGCTGCACCACACCGGCCAGCACGAACGCCTGCAGGTAGGCCAGCAGGTAGCCCAGCAGGTAGAGGCCGACGGCGAACCACAACGTGGTGTGCAGCGCAGCGAAGTCGATGCCGGTACCGCCGCGCGACTGGCGCACCAGGCCCTCGAAGATCAGGTTGGTGGCGTGGCCGAGGATCTTGGGGCCCGACACGACCAGGGCCACGCTGGCGACAGCGAGCGCGAGCACCATGTAGGCCTTCGGGCGCTCTGGCCCGAGGCGGCGGAACAGGCGCTTGCTGGAGCCGGCGAAGTCCTTCGACTTCTCGGTGGGCACGCCCACCGTGTTCATCCGCCCGCCGCGCATCTCGGAGGTGCTGGTGGGTGGTGCCGGCGGCTGGCGTACGTCGTCTGCGTCGTCGTGTCCGCCGGTCATGCCGCCGCCTCCTCGGCGGTGAGCTGCGACTGCACGATCTCGACGTAGGTGGGACAGTTCGCCAGCAGTTGGTCGTGGCTGCCCAGGCCCACCGGCTCGCCGTCCTCCAGCACCAGGATCTGGTCGGCGTGCTTGATGCTGGTGACGCGTTGGGCGACCATCAGCACCACGGCGTCTCGTGTGTAGGGCGTGAGTGCGGCCCGCAGCCTGGCGTCGGTGGCCATGTCGAGTGCCGACAGCGAGTCGTCGAACAGGTACACCTCCGGCTTGCGCACCAGCGCGCGGGCGATGGCGAGGCGCTGCCGCTGGCCACCCGACACGTTGGTGCCGCCTTGGGCGATCGATGACGCGAGCCCGTCGGGCATCGCGCGGACGAAGTCGTCGGCCTGCGCCACCGTGAGCGCCTCCCAGAGCTCGTCGTCGGTGGCGTCGGGCTTGCCGTAGCGAAGGTTGCTGGCCACGGTGCCGCTGAACAGGTACGGCCGCTGCGGCACCAGGCCGATGCGTTGCCACAGCGCGTCGGTGGCCAGATCGCGCACGTCGACCCCGTTCACCAGCACCGAACCCTGGGTGACGTCGAACAGGCGGGCTACCAAGCTGATCAACGTGGTCTTGCCGGAGCCGGTGCTGCCGATCACGGCGATGGTCTGCCCGGCGCGACAGGTGAAGGTGACGTCGGAGAGCACGGCGTGCTCGGCGCCCGGATATCGGAAGCCGGCGTCGCGGAACTCGACCGATGCGTGAGGTGGCAGCGCGAGCACCGGATGCTCGGCGGCGGCGACGCTGGACGGCGTGTCGAGCACTTCCTGGATGCGCTCGGCGCTGACGGCGGCGCGCGGAACCAGCGCAGCCATGTAGGTGGCCAGCATCACGGCCATCAGGATCTGCGTGAGGTAGGTGAGGAAGGCGATCAACGCGCCGATCTTCAGGTCGCCGGCGTTCACCCTGTTTGCGCCGAACCACACGACAGCGACACTGGAGACGTTGACGATCATGACCACGGTGGGGAACATCAGGCCCATCAGCCGGCCGCCGCGCAGCGCGGTTCGCGTGAGCTGGTCGTTGCCGGCCTCGAATCGATCCGTCTCGTAGGGCTCACGCACGAATGCACGCACCACGCGGATGCCGGTGATCTGCTCGCGCAGCACTCGGTTGATCTCGTCGGTTCGCTCCTGCATGCGCCGGAAGGTGGGCACCATGTTGTAGATGACCGTGCCGATGGAGAGCACCAGCACGGGGATCGCGACTGCCAGGATCCACGTCAGCTGCACGTCTTCACGCAGCGCCATCACCAGGCCACCGGCAGCCGTGAGCGGTGCGGCGATGAGCAGGGTGCACGTCATCTGTACGAGCGTCTGCACCTGTTGCGCGTCGTTGGTGACGCGGGTGATCAACGTCGGCGGCCCGAACTGGGTGACTTCGCGGGCGGAGAACTCGGTGACCTGATGGAACAGCGCGCCGCGAACGTCGCGCCCGAAGCCGGTGGCCACCTTCGACCCGTAGTAGATGGCGGCGATGGAGAACGCGATCTGCACCAGGCTGACCAGCAGCATCAGCCCACCGTGGCGCCAGATGTAGCCGGTGTCGCCGGTGGCCACGCCCTTGTCGATGATGTCGGCGTTGAGCGTGGGAAGCGTCAGTGCCGCCGCGGTCTGCGCCGCCTGCAGCAGCACCACCGCGATCAGCAACGAGCGGTAGCGCCGAAGGTGCGTGCGCAGGAGTCGTAGCAACATGTAGCGGCCATTGTGGCGGGGAACGAGGAGATCGCACGAGCCGGGTGGATGTGACGCGTGCCGTCGCATCCCGGCCTCGCCGCACGGGTAGGTTCGGCGGCGCATGGCCATCACTCGCGAACTGCCCGAGCACCTCGATGTCGTCGTCGTCGGCGCCGGCCTTGCCGGGTTGGCCGCCGCTCGCGCGCTGCAGGAGGCCGGTCGTGCGGTGACGGTGCTCGAGGCCGGCGATGGGGTCGGGGGTCGGGTACGCACCGATGTCGTCGAGGGCTTCCGGCTCGATCGTGGCTTCCAGGTGTTGCTCACCGCCTACCCGGAGGTGCGCCGTCAGGTCGATCTGGCCGCGCTTCGGCCGTGTGCGTTCGACCCGGGCTCGATGGTGTGGCTGGGGCAAGCGGATGTACTCGCTCGGCGATCCCACTCGCCGGCCGGCGATGCTGCTCTCCAGCGCGCTCGCCCCGGTCGGCAGCCTCACCGACAAGGTGCGCTTGGCGGGCCTGCTGCATCGGCTGCGCAAGGCCGACCCGGTGGCGCTGTTGCGCGGCGACGACGTCAGCACCCTCACGGCGCTGCGCGACATCGGGTTCAGCACGCGCATGATCGATCGCTTCTTCCGGCCGCTGCTGGGTGGCATCCAGCTCGACGTGCACCTCACCGCCAGCCGCCGAATGGCCGACGTCATCCTGCGCTGCCTCGCCGTCGGCGACTCGGTGGTGCCGGCGCTGGGCATGCAAGCGCTGCCCGATCAGCTGGCTGCTCGGCTTGCGCCGGGCACGGTGCAGTTGAGCTCCCCGGTGGCGGCCGTTGCCCCCGGTGCGGTGCACCTGGCCGACGGCCGCGTGGCACGGGCGCCTTGCGTGGTCGTCGCGACGGAGGGCCCGGCCGCCGCGCAGCTGCTGCGCGAGCACCATGTCGCTGCGCCGGCATCGCGGAAGGTGTCGTGCGTGTGGTTCGCGGCGGCGGCCCCGCCGGTGTCGCAGAAGCTGATCGTGCTCGACGGCACGCTCGTCGGCCCGGCGCTGAACGTTGCTGTGATGAGCAACGTGTCACCTCACTACGCGCCGACGGGCCAGGCGCTCATCGCCGCCGCCTGCCCTGCCGCCGACGGCGATCCGGCGCAGCTACCCGATGCGGTGCGTGCGCAGCTGCGCACCTGGTGGGGCGCGCAGGTCGATCAGTGGCGAGTGCTGCGCACCGACTCGATCGAGCACGGCCAGCCCGACTCGCAACCTCCGTTCGCGCCCAAGCGTCGAGTGTCGCTGGGCGATGGCCTGTTCGTGTGCGGCGACCACCGCGACACGCCGTCCATCCAGGGTGCTTTGTTCAGTGGGCGACGCACCGCCGAAGCAGTGCTCGCCAGTCTCGCCGCCATGCCGGCCTAGCCGAGGGGTGGCCGTACGACGAGCGCAGGCGACAAGTTGACACCAATCATGTCAATTGTTTGAATGAGTCGATGTCGACAACCGAACCCTCCCGCCGTGTAGCGCTCGTCGCCGATGCGGGCTTCTACGTCGGGCCGCCCATCGCCCGGCTGCTGGCAGCGCGTGGGCACGATCTGGTCATCGGCAACCCTGCCGCCGGGCTGGTCGAGGAACTGCGCGCGGCGGGTGCCACGGTCGAGGTGGTCGACGGCGTGCGCAATCTGGCCGACCCTGCCGCGGCCGCGGCATTGGTGCACGCTGCGCTGCAGCGGTTCGGGCGCATCGATGCCGCGGTGGCCTTCAGTGGCCGCATCGTCACCGGCTCGTTCCTCGACTCGTCGCTCGACGACCTGCGTACGGCAGTCGCCGGTTGCCTGGAAGCGCCGTTCCACTTCCTGCGCGCGGTCGTGCCCGTGATGGTGGGCCAGGGTCACGGGCAGGTGCTGGTGTTCACCAGCGCGGCCGGCGCGCGACCCACCCCGAATGCGCCGCTGTACTCGGCGGCCCGGGCCGGCGCCACGATGTTGGTGAAGAACGTCGCCGCCGAAGTCGCCCGCCACGGCGTGCAGGTGAATGCGATCGGCACCAACTTCATGGACTTCCCCGAGTTCCGGCGCGCGGCCGGCGCCGACGACCCCGCCGTGCGCGCTCGCATCGAGGCCGCCGTGCCGATGCGCCGCCTGGGCACGGTCGACGAGTGCGCGGCGTTCTGCATGCCCTACATCGATGGCACCAGCGGGTTCACCACTGGGCAGTTCGTGGCGTATGCAGGTGGCTGGGCCTGAGCCTCGGTCGCGCGAACTTGGTCGTGTTCGCGCAGGCCCCCGATAGCATTGCGAGCCGTGCACTCGGCCGTTTTCGGTCGTTGCGCGCCCCAAGAATCGCAGCACGACGAACGACAAGACGACGAGAGTAGAGAGACACAGAGATGGCCAAGCGCGAATTCCCCCTGGAGCGCACACTCAACATCGGCATCATGGCCCACATCGACGCCGGCAAGACCACCACCACCGAGCGCATCCTCTACTACACGGGCAAGAGCTACAAGATCGGTGAAGTGCACGACGGCGCCGCCACCATGGACCACATGGCGCAGGAGCAGGAGCGTGGCATCACCATCACGTCGGCTGCCACCACGTGCATCTGGGACAACCACCGCATCAACATCATCGACACCCCCGGGCACGTCGACTTCACCATCGAGGTCGAGCGTTCGCTGCGCGTGCTCGACGGTGCGGTCACGGTGTTCGACTCGGTGGCCGGCGTCGAGCCGCAGACCGAGACCGTGTGGCGCCAGGCCAACAAGTACAAAGTGCCGCGCATGTGCTTCGTCAACAAGATGGATCGCATCGGCGCCGACTTCTACCGCACCGTCGACATGGTCAAGACCCGCCTGTCTGCCGTGCCGGCCGTGCTGCACCTGCCGGTGGGCGCCGGTGGCCCGGAGAGCAACAAGCCGTTCGCCGGCCTCATCGACCTGGTGAAGATGAAGGCGCTCATCTGGCACGACGAAGAGTTGGGCGCCAACTGGGACGAGATCGACATTCCGGCCGACATGGCCGAGCAGGCTGCCGAGTACCGCGAGGCCTTGCTCGAGACCATCGCCACCAGCGATGACGAAGTGATGGAGAAGTACCTCGCCGGTGAGGAGCTCACCGAGGCCGAGGTCAAGCGGGCCATTCGCAAGGGCACGCTGGCGTTCGACTTCGTGCCCATCCTGTGCGGCTCGGCGTTCAAGAACAAGGGCGTGCAGCCGATGCTCGACGCGGTCATCGACTTCCTGCCCAGCCCGCTCGACATCCCGCCCACCCAGGGCACCAAGCCCAACCACGAAGACGAGATCCTCTACCGCAAGGCATCCGAGAGCGAGCCGTTCGCCGCGTTGGCCTTCAAGATCGTCGCCGACCCGTTCGGCAAGCTCACCTACTTCCGTGTCTACTCGGGCCAGATCAACAAGGGTGAAGAGGTCTACAACTCCACCAAGGAGCGCCGTGAGCGCCTTGGCCGCATCCTGCTGATGCATGCGAACCAGCGCGAAGACCTCGACGTCGCCATGGCCGGCGACATCGTGGCGGGCCTTGGTTTCAAGGACACCACCACTGGCGACACGCTCTGCGATCGCAACAACCCCATCATCCTCGAGCGGATGATCTTCCCCGAGCCCGTCATCCACGTGGCCATCGAGCCCAAGACCAAGGACGACAGCGACAAGCTGGGCAAGGCCCTGAAGAGCCTGTCCGACGAAGACCCGACGTTCCGTGTGCGCACCGACGAAGAGACCGGCCAGACCGTCATCTCCGGCATGGGCGAGCTGCACCTCGAGATCCTCGTCGATCGCATGATGCGCGAGTTCGGCGTGGTCGCCACCGTCGGCAAGCCGCAGGTGGCCTACCGCGAGACCATCACCAAGACCGTCGAGTCGGTCGAGTATCGCCACATCAAGCAGTCGGGCGGTTCCGGCCAGTTCGCCGTCGTCAAGATCACGCTCGAGCCGAACCCGGGCAAGGGCTACGAGTTCGTCGACAAGATCAGCGGTGGTCGCATCCCGCGTGAGTACATCAACCCCACCAACCAGGGCATGCAGCAGGCCCTGGATTCGGGCGTGCTCGCCGGCTATCCCACGGTCGACGTGAAGGCCAGCCTCGTCGACGGTCAGTACCACGACGTCGACTCCTCGGAGATGGCGTTCAAGATCGCCGGTCAGATGGCGTTCAAGAAGGCTGCCGAGATGGCCAAGCCGGTCATCCTCGAGCCCATCATGTCGGTCGAGGTGGTCACCCCCGAGGACTACATGGGCGACGTCATGGGCGACCTCAGCAGCCGTCGTGGCCGCATCGAAGGCATGGAGGCCCAGGGCAACGCGCAGGTCATCCGAGCGCAGATCCCGTTGAGCGAGATGTTCGGCTACTCCACCGACCTGCGTTCGCGCACGCAGGGTCGCGCCACCTACACGATGCAGTTCGCGCTGTACATGGAAGTGCCGCCCAACATCGCCAGCGACATCATCAAGCGCGTCCGCGGCGAGTAGTCGCAACCGCAGTTGTTGCAGCGACCCGGTCCCCTCGTGGGGCCGGGTCGTTGCCGTTTTGCACGCTTCCGATTGGCATGAATGGTAGAATGGCATCCATGGTGGTATCGATTGATCGCGCTGGCCGGGTTGTCATCCCGAAGGACATTCGCGACCGACTCTCCCTGGGCGCTGATGCCGAGGTCGAGGTCGAAGTTGACGGTGATGCGATTCGACTGGTTCCTGTTCGCTCCCGGGGTCGACGGGTGGCCGAAGTCGACGGGTGGCCGGTGATCGAGCGCGGCGACGGCCCAGCCATCACCGATGCGGATGTGCAACGGTGGCGCGATGCCGACCAGCGCTAGGCGGTACGCCGTCGACACCAGCGTCGCCATCGCGGCGCTCGATGCGGCGCATGCCGCGCATGAAATCTGTCGTCGAGCAGTCCAAGCTCGTCGGCCGGGTTTGGCTGGCCACGCAGCCTTTGAGACCATGTCGGTCCTCACCAGAATGCCTGGCCAGCTGAGTATCGAGGCGACGATCGCTGGCGAACTGATCGGCCGAGTGTTCCCAACCGTGTATTGGCTCGATGACACGTCGTCGGCTGGTTTGCTGCGTCGCCTCGGCACAGTCGGCATCGCCGGTGGCGCCATCTACGACGCGTTGGTGGGCGAGGCAGCGCGCATCAACGAGTGCGTACTGCTGACACGCGATATGCGCGCCAAACGCACCTACGACCTGCTCGGAGTGAGCTACGAACTCATCGGTCTCGACTGACGGCGAGTCCGGCCGAAGCCCGCTTACCGATACTCGCGCGCCAGGTCGCCTTCGTAGAGGGCTGCTACTTGGGCGCCGTCGAACTCCATGACTGCGGCACGCACGCCTGGGTCGTGGAGGTCGAGCACGCGCAGAGTGTCGCCCACTTTCACGATCGATTCGATGCGTACGTACTTGCTGTGGCGGTAGGCGTCTTCGTTGTCGACGTAGTTGTTGTCGTACTTCCAGTCCTTGGCGCCGGTGTTGTACGGCGGGTCGATGTAGATGCAGTCGACCGTGCCGGCATGGGTGAACTGCAGCATCTCCAGCGCGTGGTGGTTCTCGGTGTTGATCACCAGGTGAGCCGGCTTGTCGCCGCCGCGGTCGATGCTGCCCAGGCGGGTGAGGCCGGGGTACACCGGCTCACCGAACTCGGCCACCACGACCAAGTCGTCCAACGGAATCGACTCGCTGCCACCCTCGGGCAGTTCGACGGTGGCCTGGTTTCGGCGCACGGCCGTGACCTTCATCGTGTCGCCGTGCTTGTCGGCGCGGCGGACCACCTTGGTGCCGCGGCGCACCGGGTGTTCTGGCAGTCGTACCCGCTCGGGCAGGTGCGACTCGAACACCAACCCGAACGTGCGCTTGGCGCGCACCTTGTCGATCTCGCCGCGCAACTGGGCGCGCAACGATGCATCGCCGACCTTGTCCAGCAACACATCCAACTCGTCAGCCATCAAGCCCCCGCGCCATCACGCCGAGCATCGTAGGTGCTGGCGGTGACCAGCAAGATTTCTCCGTCAATGAGGTTGCATATCGAACATATGTTCGATACCATGTCCAGATGGAAGGGTCGGTTGCGTTCTCTGGTGCCTCTGTGGCTGCCGAGGTGGGGTCGTTGCCCTATGCCGATCAGGTGGCGCGGTTGCGCGAACTCGAGGCCGCACATCGTCGTCTGGAAGCCGAGCTGTCGTTGACCGTCGTTGCGTTGGCGGAATCGGCCGGGTTCAAGGCCGACGGTCACGCCTCCGTACGTGCGTTGTTGCGCGCCGAGCTGCGCTGGTCCGAGGGCGACGTCACCCACCGGTTGCGCACCGGTCGGCTGCTGGCCGACCTGCCCGACGTGGTCGATGCGTTGGGCAACGGCGAGGTCGGCGTTGCCCAAGTGCACGATCTTGCTCGCGCGCGAGCGAACCCACGCTGCGGCAGCGACCTCGTGGAACATGCCGACCTGCTGTTGGGCTTCGCCCGCCAATTGCAGTACTCCGACTTTCACCGCTGCGTGCGCCGCTGGGAGTTGTTGGCCGACACCGACGGCGCGCATCGCGACGCTGAGGCGGTGCACGAGTCGCGTCACGCATCGTTGCGCGAACGCGACGGGGTCGGTTATCTCACCGGTCAAGGTGGCGCGCTCGACACAGCCGAGATGCAGGAGATCTGGGATGCCTTCGCCCAGGCCGAGTTCATGAGCGATGCCGACCAAGCAACGGCACTCGTCGAGGCTGGCGCGCCGTCGGCCCCGCTGCCGCGTACCGAGAGCCAGCGTCGTTGGGATGCGCTGATGGCAATCTTCCGCACAGCAGCCGGTCAGCCGGTGGATGCGAAGTTGCCCGAACCGACGCTGAACATCGTCATGGACATCACCACGTTCGAGGCTGCGCTGGCCGAGCTCAACTTGGCCCCCCGACTCGGCGAGATGGTGACAGCGTTCGAGCACCGGCGTAGTGAGACCGCATCGGGTGTGCTGGTCGACCCGGTGCAGGCGGTGCAGGCAGCGTTGCTGGGCCATGTTCGCCGGGTAGTGGTGGACAGTGCCGGCAACGTGATCGATCTTGGTCGCCGACGGCGGCTCTTCACCGGAGCAGCACGCGCGGCGGTGATGTTGCACTCGCCCCGATGTATCTGGCCGGGGTGTGCCACCCCGGCCGGGCGCTGCGACGCCGACCACACTCACGACTGGCAACACGGAGGCGTCACCGCGCCGACGAACGGCGGCCCAATGTGCCCACGGCACGATCGACACAAGAACGGCGGCTACCGAGTGCGCCGCGACGTCACCGGCATCTGGCACACATACCGCCCCGACGGCAGCGAGATCGGCGAAGCCTCCGCTGCGTGACGCCCCGGCGGCCTACTCGCGGATCAGACGGTCCATCGTCTCGTGGTAGAGGGCGAGCTTGCATTCGCGCTCGGAGAGGATGTGCTGGGTGTAGCCGCTGGAGCGCTTGGTGCGGGCCAGTTGTTTGTACACAGAGATGTCCTCGGCGACCACGGCCTGCAGCGCGATCCAGTGCGCCTGGTTGCAGGCCGCGACGTGACCGAGTTGGTGTCGTCGAGGTGTACGCCCGTGTCGACACGTTCTGGGTGGAGGCCTGCCGCACGACCGAGGAGTACGACTTCGAGCTCACCGCCGTCGATCTCTACATCGGCGACTACGCCGGCATCGGGCATCCGGCTGTCTTCATCGGCTACCGCATCGATGGCACGGGCAGCTTTCTCGACTTCGACATCGTGCAGTCCGAGGGAGGTGGCGCGCTCGATGTCCGTGGCATCCGCGGGATCGATCATGGCAACGTCGGCCTGCCCGCCGACGAGCCGGGCGTGGTGATCAGCGCCGTGTACAGCGGCGACGACCCGAACTGCTGGGACGCTGCATCCCACTGCCGACGCACCGGCTTGGGCGTTCGCCTTCTGATTGCTCCGGTTGGGGTGGTAACTGACCGGCCCGGGCCGCTAGGCTCGTCACGTTCTTTGACAACCCTATGAATCCCCGACAACGGAGACTGCGATGAGCAAGGCAAAATTCGAGCGCACCAAGCCACACGTCAACATTGGCACGATGGGTCATATTGACCATGGTAAGACCACGTTGACGGCGGCGATCTCCAAGACGTTGGCGGATAAGGGGTTGGCGAAGTACACGCCGTTCGATCAGATCGACAAGGCGCCGGAGGAGAAGGCTCGTGGTATCACGATCTCCATCGCGCACATCGAGTACGAGACGATGAATCGTCACTATGCGCATGTTGATATGCCGGGTCATGCTGACTACATCAAGAACATGATCACTGGTGCTGCGCAGGTTGATGGTGCGATTTTGGTGGTGGCGGCGACTGATGGTCCGATGCCTCAGACGCGTGAGCATGTGTTGTTGGCTCGTCAGGTGGGTGTGCCCTACATCGTGGTCGCGTTGAACAAGGCCGACATGGTGGAAGACGAGGAGTTGTTGGAGTTGGTTGAGCTCGAGGTTCGCGAGTTGCTCAGCGAGTACGAGTTCCCTGGTGATGATGCGCCGGTGGTGCGGGTGTCGGCGTTGAAGGCGCTCGAGGGTGATGAGGCGTGGCAGGCCAAGATCATGGAGTTGATGGATGCGTGTGACGCGAGCATTCCTGAGCCGGTGCGTGAGTTGGACAAGCCGTTCTTGATGCCGATCGAGGATGTGTTCACGATCACGGGTCGTGGCACGGTGGTGACTGGCAAGGTGGAGCAGGGCATCGTGCATACCGGTGATGATCTGGAGATCGTTGGGTTGAAGACGACGCAGAAGACGGTGTGCACGGGTGTGGAGATGTTCCGTAAGTTGCTCGATGAGGGTCGTGCGGGTGACAACATCGGTGCGCTGCTTCGGGGGACGAAGAAGGAAGATGTGGAGCGTGGGCAGGTGTTGTGTAAGCCCGGTTCGATCACGCCGCACACCAACTTCGAGGGCCAGGTGTACGTGTTGTCGAAGTCTGAGGGTGGGCGGCACAAGCCGTTCTTCAACAACTACCGGCCGCAGTTCTTCTTCCGTACGACTGACGTGACCGGCACGATCCAGTTGCCCGAGGGCACCGAGATGGTCATGCCTGGTGACAACGTGGCAATCACCGTCGAGCTCGGTAAGCCGATCGCGATGGACGAGGGCTTGCGTTTCGCCATCCGTGAAGGTGGCCGTACCGTGGGCGCCGGCCGCGTCACCAAGATCACGAAGTAACTCATTGGAAGTCGGGTTGGCCAGAGCAGTTGCTCTGGTCAACCCACGAAACGGGGCGAGAGCCCCGACCGGACCGGAGGTCCTGAGATGGCGAAGAACGACAAGAGGGTCAAGATCACCCTCGAGTGCACCGAGTGCAAGAACCGCAACTACATCACGATGAAGTCGAAGATCAACGATCGCGAGCGACTCGAGATGAAGAAGTACTGCAATCACGATCGTAAGCACACGATGCACAAGGAGACCCGCTAACACTGCGGGTAGTACCTCGCCGGGCGGCTGGTAGCGTTTCACCGCCCACAGAGGGCAGTAGCTCAGCTGGTAGAGCAACGGTCTCCAAAACCGTCGGTCGGGGGTTCGAATCCCTCCTGCCCTGCCCACACCCACCCGAAGCACTTGGCCGTCCGGCCTGGTGCAGAACCGAGTGAACGAATGTCACTGGATGACCTCAACCGAGAGCAGAAGCGGACGCTGAAGCGTCAGGGCGCCCTGGACGACCAGGGCCGGCCCGCTCGCGCCCCTGCTCCGGCCAAGCGCACCACCGAGGCACGGGTGGGCCCTGCCCAGTACCTGCGCGAAGTGCGCGACGAGATGCGCAAGGTGGCCTGGCCGAAGTGGCCGGAAGTCCGTCGGTTCTCGATCATCGTGCTCATCACCGTCGTCATCTACACCGCGTACGTGTTCGGCCTCGACTACATCTTCGGCGAGCTCATGGGTTGGTTGTACGACTGATGACTGCTGATGTGAACCCGGAAGAAGTGGTGGACGAAGTGACCATGCACGAGGCGACGCTCGACGAGATCGTGTCCGAGGAAGTGCTCGACACCGACACCGACACCGACGCGGCCGACACCGACACCGACACCGACGCGGTCGATGTCAGCTTCGACCTCTCCGACGAGGCTGCCGTCGACGGCGAGCCGGTGGGCGAAGAAGAAGAGCCGGCCATCGTCGACGACCCGTGGACCAAGCCTGGTCAGTGGTACGTCGTGCACACGCAGTCGGGCTACGAGAAGAAGGTCACCGCCAACCTCACCGCTCGCATCCAGAGCATGAACATGGAGGAGAAGATCTACGAGATCGTCATCCCCATGGAAGAGGTCGACGAGTTCAAGAACGGTCGCAAGCAGACCGTGCAGAAGAAGGTGTTTCCCGGCTACCTGCTGGTCCGTTGCCAGATGGACGACGACAGCTGGTACTGCGTGCGCAACACACCCGGTGTCACCGGGTTCGTGGGGCAGAGCAAGCACGGCCAGAAGCCCACGCCGCTCTCGCGCCGAGAGGTGCAGACCTTCCTCGCCGCCAAGGGCGATGGCACGGGTGGCATGCCCACTCGCAAGAAGCCCAAGCTCGATTACGAGGTGGGTGAGAGCGTGCGGGTCAAGGAAGGCCCCTTCGCCGATTTCGCCGGCACGGTCGCAGAGATCAACGCCGATCACATGAAGCTCAAGGTTCTGGTCAACATCTTCGGTCGCGAGACCCTCGTGGAGATGGACTTCAGCCAGGTCAGCAAGCTGTAAGCCCAGCCCCGGCAGCAGGGCAACTCGAACAGGAAGTAGTCAGTCATGGCAAAGAAAAAGGTTGCTGCGATCATCAAGATCCAGATCCCCGCAGGCAAGGCCACCCCGGCCCCGCCCGTGGGTACCGCGCTCGGGCCGCACGGCGTGGGCATCATGGACTTCGTCAAGCAGTACAACGCTGCCACCGAGTCGCAGGTGGGCACCATCATCCCGGGGGAGACCACGGTCTTCGAAGACCGCACCTTCACGTTCATCCTCAAGACCCCGCCGGCTCCGGTGCTGCTGCGTCAGAAGGCCGGCCTGCCGAAGGGTTCCAGCACCCCCGGCAAGACCGTTGCCGGCACCGTCACCGAGGCCGACATCGAAGAGGTCGCGAAGATCAAGATGCCCGACCTCAACGCCTACGACCTGGAAGCCGCCAAGCAGCAGATCCGCGGTACCGCCCGTTCCATGGGCCTCAAGATCAACGCCTGAGTGCGTTCCCGGCGCACACGCGCCAACCACCAACCAACCAACACATCGCTCGTCCGGTCTCACCTCGCCCGGCGGCGCACAACCCGAGGGAGACAATCATGTCCGGTAAGAAGTTCGCCGACGCAGTGAAGAAGTTCGATCGCGATCAGCTGTTCACGCCCACCGAGGCGCTGGCAATGGTGAAGTCGCTGGCCAGTGCGAAGTTCGACGAGACCGTCGAGATCGCCATGCGCCTGGGCGTCGATCCGCGCAAGGCCGACCAGATGGTGCGTGGCACCGTGGCGCTGCCCAGCGGTACCGGCAAGGACGTGCGCGTTGCCGTGTTCGCCGCCGGTGAGGCTGCGCAGCAGGCTCGCGATGCGGGTGCCGACATCGTCGGTGCCGACGATCTGGCTGCCGAGATCGAGAAGGGCATCTTCAACTTCGACATCGCCATCGCCACCCCCGACATGATGCCGCTCGTCGGTCGCCTCGGCCGCACGCTGGGCCCGCGCGGCCTGATGCCGAACCCGAAGACCGGCACGGTCACACAAGACGTGGGCCGCGCAGTTGCCGAGTTCAAGGGCGGCAAGGTCGAGTACCGCACCGACCGCTACGGCAACGTGCACGTGCAGTTGGGCAAGGTCAGCTTCGAGCCCGATGCGCTGGAGGCCAACTTCCGTGCTGTGCTCGACGAGCTGCAGCGGGCCAAGCCGGCATCGGCCAAGGGCCGCTACCTGCGCAAGATCACCGTCAGCAGCACGATGGGCCCGGGCGTGAAGGTCGACACCAACCGCCTCCGCCCCGAAGTCTGATCCTCACAGTTCGTTTCGGTCACGAGCCGCTGGTTCCCGAGAGGGGCCGGCGGCTCGTGCCGTTTTCGGTGGTGGCACATCTACTGCGCCCGCACCGCCGATCCGCTCAGCCGACGGTGATCACCACGTTGCCAACCTTCTGCTGGGTTTCCACGTACTTCGTCGCCTCCACGATGTCGGCGAGGGGATAGCGACGATCGATGACGGGTTTGAACTCGCCGGCCTCGATCAGCTGCTTGATGAAGGCCACCTTCTCCTTGGTGTAGGAGGGCAGCGGGAACAGCACCTTTCGGTGGCGGCGTAGGCGGGAGGTGAGGAGCGCGAGGAACGGGTTCTGCCACAGGAAGCCGAGATCGGTCACCATGTACGCGCCCCCCGGTACCAGCGAACGCCGGCAGCGCCGGAACGAGTGCTTGCCCACTGCGTCGAACACGAAGTCGTACGTCTCGCCATTGGTCGTGAAGTCGTCGCGCAGGTAGTCGATGACGACATCCGCTCCCAGCGAACGCACGAGCTCGACGTTGGGGGTGCTGCACACTGCGGTGACGTGGGCGCCGTAGTGCTTCGCCAGCTGCACGCCTGCCGAGCCGATCGCACCCGACGCGCCGTAGACGACGATGCGTTGCCCTGCGTGCAGGCCGACACGGCGCAGGTAGGTCATCGCCAAGATGGCCCCGTCGGTTGCTGCTGCGGCCTCGTCGAAGGTGAGGGTCGGTGGCATCGTCGCCAGCGGAGCGCGCTCCTTCATGCACACGTGCTCGGCGTTGGTGCCGTAGTCGGCCATGTTGACGCCGAACACGCGGTCGCCCACCGTGAACTCGGTGACGGATGCCCCGACCGCTTCGACCACGCCGGCCACTTCGCTGCCGAGGATCTGGTGCTTCGGGCGTCGCCAGCCGCTGAAGAAGCGAGTGATGAACGGCTTGGCCGAGCGCATGCCGCAGTCGGTGCGGTTCACCGTGGAGGCATGCACCAGGATGAGCACTTCGTCGTCGGCGGGTGACGGTGGTGGCACCTCCTCCACGCGCAAGACATCGGGTGACCCGTATCGGGTGTGCACTGCAGCTTTCATGACTGTTTGCCTTTCGAGGTTCGCCGAGGGCGACGGATGGGGCCGCCGTGCTTCCACGAGCGGCCGGCGCGGAACAGTTCGGCGGGCTTGCCGCCCGCGGGGCCGGGTTGTGCGACGCGACCGGTGGGGATGACCCAGCCGCTCTCGGCGACGATGCTGCGCCGGAAGTTGGCGCCGTCGAGGTGAACACCCCACACGGCCTCGTACACCGCGCGCAGCTCGGCGAGCGTGAACGTGGCGCCGACGAACGCGGTGGCGATGCCGCTGACTTCCAGCTCGACGCGGACTCGGGCGATGGCATCGCGCAGGATCTGCAGGTGGTCGAACGCCAGCTCAATCTTGCCGTCGAGCACATCGGCGATCGGAATGAGCGCGGCATCGGCAGCGTCGGTGCCGGCCACCACGGCACCCACCTCGCGCAGCACGGCCAGGTAGGCGACCGTCACCACGTTCATACGCGGGTCGCGTTGCGGGTCGCCGTAGGCGCCGAACTGCGTGAGCAACGCAGCGGCGTCGACCCCCGTCTCCTCCGCCAGCTCGCGTCGAGCTGCCTCGTCGAGCGTCTCGGTGGGCAGCTTGAAACCGCCCGGTATCGCCCACATCCCCTCGAACGGTGCCTGCCCGCGGCGCACCAGCAGCACCTGCAGCTCGCCGTGCGCCATGGTGAGGATGACGACGTCGACCGTGACTGCGAACGCCGGGAACTGCGCCGGGTCGTAGCCGACCGGTACGTCGCCTGCGCGTGTGTCGGTCGCGGTAGTTCTGGTCGTCATGACCTGAACTGTATCACCAAGTTTCGGTCGATGCGACCTGAACCTGTGAATCTCACGAAGGTGCTTGTGCCCACAACTGGGTCTCCCCAGTTCGCTCCGTAGGCATCCGGGGAGCCCCAGTTGCGCGGGCAACAAGTCTGCGGTGCGTCGCGGTGAGCGGTCCTTCGCCGTTGGGTCTCGCCCGCCCGGCCGTTAGCCTTGCGACGACAAACAAACCGGTCGCTCGCCGTAGACCGCTGGCCCACCGCTCTCAGCTCTCGAGCCGAGCCGCACAGGACAATGGATTCGTTCCACCAGCCGAGGTGAATACTTCGCCGGATCGTTCGCAGGTCTCTCCTGTTGTTCGCTCCTCGCGGTGTTCGCTGCAAAGCGAGCACCTTCGAGTGGAGCGAGAGGAGGTGTACATGACTACAGAAAATCCCCGTGCAGAGAAGGTCGCGGTGGTCGATGAGGTCGCCGCCAAGCTGCACGCAGCCGACGCCGTGATCATCACCGAGTACCGCGGTCTGAAAGTGGGCCAGTTGGCCAGCTTGCGTCGCCAGTTGCGCGAAGCAGGCGGCGAGTACAAGGTGTTCAAGAACACGTTGGCTCGCCTCGGTGCCGAGAAGGCGGGTGTCGAGGGTCTCGACGAGATGTTGTTGGGCCCGTCCGGCATCACGTTCGTCAACGGCGACGTCGCCGCAGTCGCCAAGGCGCTGCGTGATGCCGCCAAGGCGAACCCGTTGCTCGTCATCAAGGGTGGCGTCATGGGCGGCAACGTGTTGTCGGCCAAGAACGTCGAATCCCTGGCAGAGCTGCCCAGCCGCGAAGTGTTGCTGGCAATGTTCGCCGGCGCACTGCAGGCCCCACTGGTCAAGACCGCTGGTCTGTTGCAGGCATTGCCGCGCAACTTCGCCTACGGCCTCAAGGCCCTCATCGATCAGAAGGAAGCTGCGTAAGCAGCGCCCCGCCGTCACGGCATGGCGGTGGCGTTGTCACCGCACCCCACGTACTACACACAAGAACTCAACAGGAGAACCGCAATGTCGAAGGAAAGCATCCTCGAAGAAATCAGCAACCTCACCGTCATCGAGCTCAAGGAGCTCCTTGATGCGTTCGAAGAGAAGTTCGGCGTCACCGCCGCTGCTCCGATGGCCGTAGCCGCCGCCGGTGGTGGCGCTGCCGCTGCTCCGGCCGAAGAGGAGAAGGACGAGTTCGACGTCATCCTCAGCGATGCCGGTGCTGCCAAGATCCAGGTCATCAAGGTCGTGCGCGAGCTCACCAGCCTGGGCCTGAAGGAAGCCAAGGACCTCGTCGACGCAGCACCGAAGCCGGTGCTCGAGAAGGCCACCAAGGAAGCTGCCGAAGCTGCCAAGGCCAAGCTGGTCGAAGCCGGCGCAACCGTCGAAGTCAAGTGATGTCGGCGGCCTCGCGCCGCACGAGCTGATGTACGCGGAGCCCGAGGTTCGCCTCGGGCTCCGCCGCGTCGGAAAGCCGCAAAGGCCACGACCGTCGTGGCGGTGACGGTATTGTTGACCCACTTGGGAGGTCCACATGGGCGTCGCATCATGGTTGAAGCAGATGCCGCGCGTGCCCGGCGTGCACAAGGCCCGCCACCTCGCAGAGGTGGCTGTCACCCCTTACGTTCGTGGTGATCTGGCAGAGCTGAGGGCCGTCACCGAGCGCGACATCGCCGACCTGCAGGCGCGACTGGCCCTCATCGAGGGGTCGCAGCCGCTGGTGCTCAACGCCATCTCCTCCACCAACGGTGTGGCCCGTTTGTCGGCACGCGAGATGCAGTCCACTCGCGACGATCTCACCGGGTTCGTGGAGGCGTCGCTGGCGCCGCACGTCAGCTCCATCGCATACCTGTTGCAGCGAGTGGAGATGGTGCGCGCGGAGGTGCTCTACGAGCTGCGCTACGGCCAGGCCGCCGGCACCGAGGCCAGCCCCATCGCCTTCGAGTCGAAGGTCATCAACCCGGCTGCGCTCGAGCAGCCCGACGTGCGCCTCAACCTCGGGTGCGGGCACGTCCCGCTGCCGGGCTTCGTCAACGTCGACATGCGCGAACTGCCGGGTGTCGATGTGATCGCCGTGCTCGACGACCTGCCGGTGCCCGAGGGCTCGCTGGCCGAGATCTTCAGCGCTCACGTGCTCGAGCACTTCCCCGGCGAAGAGCTCTCCCGCCGGTTGCTGCCGTACTGGCGGTCGCTGCTGCGGCCCGGGGGCGTCTTCCGTGCGGTGGTGCCCGACATCGCAGCCATGGCCAACGGCTACAGCTCCGGCGCCATCGGCTTCGAGACGTTCCGCGAGGTGCTCTACGGCGGCCAGGAGTACCAGGGCGACACTCACTACAACGGGTTCTCCGCCGCTCACCTCGGCTCGTTGCTGGCCGACGCCGGCTTCGAAGAGGTTGCGGTCATCGCCGAAGGTCGGCCCAACGGGTCGTGCCTCGAGTTCGAGATCCGCGCCAGCGCCCCGCGGTCTGCCGTACCCGCCTGAGATGCGCTTCTCGGTCGTCGTCAACACGTTGAACCGCGCGCCGAGCTTGCGCGACACGCTCGAGTCGTTGCGGTTCCAGCGGCACGACGACTTCGAGGTCGTAGTGGTCAACGGCCCCTCCACCGATCACACGGAGGAGATGCTGGCGCAGTACGAAGGTCGCATCAAGCACTTGCGTTGCCCGGTGGCCAACCTGTCGATGTCGCGCAACATCGGCATCCGCGCCGCTGCGGGCGATGTGGTGGCGTTCATCGATGACGACGCGATCCCGGAGTACGACTGGCTCGCCGAGCTCGAGCGCGGCTACCTCCGGCCACCCGACGGCATTGCCATCGAGGAGGTCGGCGGCGTCGGCGGCGTGGTCTTCGACTACACCGGCACCCGCTTCCAGTTCCGCTTCGCCGTCAGCGACCGTCACGGTGAGAGCGCGTTCCTCGATGCCCCACCCGACCCTGCCATGTGCGTGCCGGGCGGTTGGCTGTACCCCAGCCTGATGGGCACCAACTCGTCGTTCCGGCGTGAGGCGCTCGCCGCGATCGGGCTGTTCGACGAGACCTACGAGTACTACCTCGACGAGACCGACGTCGCCGTGCGGATGGTCGATGCCGGCTACGTGGTGCTCGGCATCGACGGTGCGCCGGTGCACCACCACTTCCTGCCCTCGCACCTGCGCAACGAAGCCAAGGTGGTCACGCACTGGTATCCGGTGGTCAAGAACCGCACCTACTTCGCGATGCGGCATGCTCGCAGCCACCGGCCGGTCACCGACGTCATCCGTGCAGCCATCGACGCCGGCGACGCGCGGCTGGCCGAGAGCGCCAGCGCCGAGCAGGCCGGGCTCATCGCCAAGGGTTCCACCGACAGGGCCCGCGTCGACGCCGACCGCGGGCTGCTCGACGGCATCGTCCTCGGCGAGCGGGCGGGCAGCAAGTGCGCGCCGGCCGTCACGCTGTCGCCACCGCCGTTCGTGCGGTTCCCCACGCTGCCGCACGCGAATCGGCTGCGCATCGGCCTGGTCAGCGCCGGCTACCCGCCGCGCCCCATGGCAGGCATCGCCCGGTTCATCAGCGAGCTGGCCCCGGCACTCGCGGCACTGGGCCACGACGTGCGCGTGTTCACGCGCGCTACCGGCCACCCGACGGTGGAGTGGGAGGACGGCGTGTGGGTGCATCGCATCGGCGACCAGCACCGCGGCCTGGTTCCGGGCAGCTTCGACCACGTGGACGACTTCGCCACCGGTGTGGTGCGCGAGATCGAACGCATCCAGCCGTGGTTGCCGCTGGATTGCGTCTACGGCGGTGCCTGGGATGTCGAGATGCTGGGCGTGGTGCGCGCCACGGAGATCCCCACCACCGTGATGCTGGCCACGCCTGCCCGGGAAGCGGCCGAGCATGGCGGCTGGCTGACCGACGCAGCGCTCGCGCCCGGCCTCCGGGCCCTGTTCGAGCTGGAGCGCGAGCTGTTCGCCGGCGCCCACCATGTGCACGGCATCAGCCAGGCTGTGGTGCACACCATCGACCAGTTGTACCGCGAGCCGTTCACCGAGGTGCCGGTCACGGTTGCGCCCATCGGCGTGCGCGACCGGCACGTGCACGAGCTGCGCGATGCGCAGGCCTCGCCGACGGTGCTCTTCGTCGGCCGACTGGAGCAGCGCAAGGGCATCGACATCTTCCTGCAGGCCGTGGCCACAGCGGCCCCGCTGCATCCATCGGCGCACTTCCAGGTGGCCGGCGCGGATCCCGCCGGCATCGCTGAGCAATGGCGGCTGGATCATGCGGGTGACGAGCTGGCAGACCGAGTCGAGTTCCTGGGCGAGGTCGACGACGAGCAGCTGCATCACCTGTACGCGAGCGCCCACATCGTGGTGCTGCCGTCGCGCTACGAGTCGTTCGGGCTGGTCGTGGTGGAAGCGATGATGCACGGGGCGGCGGTGCTCAGCACCGACATCGGCGGCATCGCCGAAGTGACGCGCGATGGCATCGACGCAGTGCTGGTGCCACCGGCCGATGCCCCGGCGCTGGCCGCAGCGATGAGCGCGTTGCTCGACGACCCCGCCCGCCGCGCGGCGCTGGGCGATGAAGCTCGTCGTCGCTTCCTGCAACACTTCGACATCGCTCGCGTGGCGCCCGCGATCGTCGACATGTTGCGCGCCAGCATCGCCGCTCACCAGGTGGGTTGATGCGAGTCGGCATCGTCGTTGGCATCTGCATCGAGCACGACGCCATCTCCGCTGCCGCGGCCGGGCAGGCCGAGCTGTTGCAGGCGATCGACGCAGTCACCTCCGTCGACGTGTTCACCACCTACGGCGATCGGGCGGTTGGCGTGCCGGTGCACCACCACTACACCTCGTGGTCGATGTTCGCCTCGCCCGAGTTCCAGCGTTGTGATGTGGTCATCTTCCACTGGGGCATCTACACCCAGTTGTTCGATGCCATCTGGGCGGTCGACCCGTCGCGGCAGCGCGCGATCGTGCACTTCCACAACAGCACCCCGTTGGCGCTGGCGTCCAACGATCACGACCGCGTGGCCATCGCTCGCGGGATGCATCAGATCGAAGCGGTGGCCGTGCTGCCCGTGCGAGTGTGGACGTACAGCGAGTTCAATCTGCAGGTGCTGCTCGCCATCGGCGTGCCTGCCGAGCGGATCGGCTTCGTGCCGTTCGTGATCGAGCCGCCGCACCCGCTGCACGCGGGCGTGGCTGTTCGCGATTCGGCGCACGTCGACGTGCTGTGCGTCGGTCGGCTGGTGCCGGCGAAGGGCACGATGACGCTCGTGGAAGCGTTCGGCATGTTGGGAGCGCAGTACCGGCTGGTCATCGCCGGCAACCACGAGACATCGGCAGGGTCGTACTACGAACAGCTCACGCGGCGCGTCGCCGAGCTCGGGCTGCAGCACGCGGTGCGGTTCGTGCACCCCGACGACGACGAGCTGTGGCAGCTGTACGAGGCGGCGCACGTCGTGGTCAGCCCGTCGTTGCACGAAGGGCTGTGCGTGCCGGTGATCGAGGGGTACCTGGCCGGCTGCCGCGCCGTGGGCACCACCGCCGGCAACCTGCCCTTCGTGGTGCAGCCACCCGACGAGGTGGTGCCGCCCGGCGACGCCGGGCAACTGGCCGCAGCCATCGAGCGTGCGGCCACCCGCGTCGGCCAGCCGCACCCATACGCAGACGAGCTGTGTGCGCTGTTCTCCGCGGATGCGGTGGCGGAGCGGCTGTGCGAGGAACTGTCCATCGGCAGCGCGTCACGACAGCCGTCACGACAGCCGTGACGACAGCCGTCACGACAGCCGTGGCCTCGGTGACTGCCGGCAGCGCGGGTGTGTTCATCTCCTGGCACGGAAACAACGGTTGCCACCCCCCGGAACTGCAGTTGTCGTTCCCGTCGGGCGACTGCCCCACGCGTCGGCCGGCGACCGACGGTTGCGGTGACGCCGCAGACCCACCGACCGACGCGGATGCGCCTATGGATGTCCGAGCACTAGCCTGACGGCCGCATGGAGGGCCAGCGCAACCACGAGTTCACGGGCATCGACCTCGGTGCCGAGCCCACCGTCGACGATCTGTGGGCGCTGATCCAACGACTCGACGGCGACAACGAGGCCCAGCGGCTGCGGTTGCTGGAGGTGTTCGACTGGTTGGAGACGGCGGTCGACGAGCAGGTGCGCGCCGAGCGCGTGGCCACGCAGTGCCGCGCCGAGACGCAGGCGGCGTACGACGCGCTCACCGAGGCGCAGCGCAGCGCCGAAGACTTCCAGGCGCGGCTCATCGCCAGCCAGGCCGAGCTGCACCGGCTCACCGATTCGCCGGTGCGCCGGTTGCTGGTGAAGGCGGGCCGGCTGCTGCCGTCGAGGTTGGTGCGCCGTGGATGAGCCGCAGCAGTACCCCGTGTTCATTCCCATCCGCGATCGGCTGTCGTGCTTGCTGGAGCTGCTTGCCTGGTTGGAAGCTGCCGGCCAGCGCGAGATCTGGCTGATCGACAACGACTCCACCTACGCGCCGCTGCTGCAGTTCCTCGAGGGCACTCAGCACCACGTGGTGCGCACGGGGCGCAACATGGGCCATCGCTCGCCATGGCTCAGCGGCACCGTGCAGCGCCAGGCGCACGGCCGGTACTTCATCGTCACCGACCCCGATGTGGTGCCCGACCCCGGGTGCCCACCCGACGTGCTGCAGCTGTTCCGCTCGCTGCTCGACGAGTACCCGCACATCGACAAGGCCGGCTTCGGTCTGCGCACCGACGATCTGCCCGAGTGCTACGCCCTCCGTGACGACGTGGTGGATTGTGAGCGTCCGTTTTGGGCCACCGAGCTGCGCCCGGGCATCCTCGATGCCGGCATCGACACCACGTTCGCGATGTACCGCCCGCTCGATCGCCGCCACAACATGCTGCCGGCGGTGCGCACCGGGTTCCCCTACGTGGCCCGCCACCTGCCGTGGTACGTCGACTCGGCCAACCTCGACGAGGAAGACCGCTACTACCGCGCCCGCGCCGACCGCACCATCACCAACTGGGATCGTGAGGAGCTGCCGTGGTGGAAGCAGCGCCGCCTCGGCCCGCGGCAGTCGCCGGCAGATGACCAGCAGTAGCCGGCCCATCCGCGTCGCCGCCGTGGCGTTCGCGGTGCTCGGTCTGGTGGTGGGCACACGCGGGTTCTCCACCTACCTCGCGTTGCACTCCATCAGCCCGGCGTCGTGGGGCGCGCGCAGCTACGA
>ERZ1026814.383-NODE-383-length-27374-cov-13.639447_pt1 | contig 27374 bp, 37 predicted proteins | sample MGYA00520871_ERZ1026814 | MGnify/ENA primary metagenome ERZ1026814 (study PRJEB33270, sample SAMEA104284478) | anaerobic digester metagenome | biome: Anaerobic digester microbiome; feature: mesophilic sludge digester; material: Anaerobic digester biomass | place... | reverse complement strand
GCGTCTGACCGCCTCAGTTCCTCCATGACGATCTATTGTTTCGCCGTCCAGGTAAATTGTTACGGCTTTTTTCTTTTTACCCGGAGGCAGGGGTTTTCTCCCTGCCGGTGACTTTGTTTTTTTCATAATGTTTCTCCATCCACGTTTTTAATAAAATCCCTATAAAATTCAATGGAGGGTTGCCCCTCCGGTTAATTTATGCTTCTTCTGTTTCATATTCGTATTCCGCAAGGTCACCTACGTATGTTTGCCCGTAATCGGCCGGGTAATCTACATAAATCATATCTTCCCGAAGGTCGATGATGATTCCGTATTCAAATCCTTCGCAGTTGATTTCACCGTTATCCATAATGTGGCGAGCAACCGTTGTGTCACCGTAACGGCAACTCATAATGTTTTCCGGGTCGTTTACCGTTCCGTAACTTCTGCAATCTTCAAGTTTTTTTAAGCAACTCACTACTAAATTGTAGCGCTGACGGTTGGTCAGGTTTTCGTTGATGGTTTTGAATGTTGCGATCATCTTGTTTGTTTTTAATTACTCTGTAAAGATACAACGCGTTTTTCAATTATGCAAATATTTTATCTATTATTTTATCTAATGCTGATATGTTTTATAACATATAGACAAATAAAAAAGGGGCGGCCACTGCCACCCCTCGCTGAACCAACTAAAACCAAGTTTTATGAAAAAACGCTCACATCAGTCCAAAGGTGAACTAAATCACTGTGTAATAGCCGTGCATTTCAATATTCATTTCTTTATCACGGAGCTTCATAATCAAGCGTTGCGATGAAGGTATCTGACCCGTCAACACAGGCACGCAACTTGCCTCCTTCAGCCAATGTTTGGAACGAACCCGTTGTAAGTCGACAGTAATATAGTTGCCCTGATAGCGTGCCTCCAGCACCACCAAAAGCACCAGCTCCTCCCGTGCAGTTGGTGAATACGCCAGATACTGTTCCACAAATACCAAAGGAATAATCTCCTCCTGTACAATTAGTGAACGTACCTGATGCTGTGCCTCCACCACCACCAAAAGCATCGCCTCCTCCCGTACAATTAGTGAATGTTCCTGATGCTGTACCACCACCACCACCAAAGGAATAATCTCCTCCTGTACAATTAGTGAATGTTCCTGATGCTGTGCCTCCAGCACCACCAAAGGAATAATCTCCTCCTGTACAATTCGTGAATGTACCTGAATATTCTATATAAAGTCTCATTGAAAACAGTCGTGGCCCTTCGTCATTACTACCATCTTGCCCGTCAAACTGACAATTATCAACAACTGTGTTGCTCAAGCTCGTTGATGGGAAATAAGCAGCACTGTCTGTATCATCCCAATTCGCTGATTCAACCTCAGTAAGTATTTTGACATACAAATTTGAAACATGCACATCATCAGCCGTCTGCACAATTACCCCTGAATTGGTTGCCTCTGGTGTACCGTAAATTTGTTGCAAACTTCTGTCCGTTGTCAGTCCAATGATGTCAACAAATTCTGTGTCCAAAGTCAACGGCACGCAAGCATCATCTTCACCGTGGTCAAGATCATAATTACCCGGAGGTATGATAACACAAGCCCTGTTTGTAGCTGATAATTCTTCACCGTTTGGTGTAAGTGCCTTTGCCGCCGTGTAAGCTGCAATAAGTGCCGCCCCATTTGTCTTTGCGTTGCTTGTAGTTTCAACGACAATGCAACTCTGCGGACTTAACTTTGCTATTAGTGCCGTCTTTGTCGCAGCACTCATTTGACTTGGTCTTACTCCTTCTCTTACCATCTTATTCTTCTGTTAAAACGTTAGCTGTATCTTCTTCTGTTAAGTAATTCTCACTGTCTTCCTCGGTCAGATAGTTCTCCGGTAATTCAGGCGATTGGTTCACATTTGAGCCAGGGAGAACCAAACGTCGCACCGTTGACGTGTATGTTATTTTTGCTGTATTTACCATATCAATTTAGGATTGAATAAGCGACCGACCCAGTGGATCCCTGCCCGGAGGTGAAATTCAGACACCAGAACATACCCGGCTTATTTTCAAAGCTAAGAATGGTTGTCTCATTTAATGCCAGTGTTCCGGATACGATGTTCCCGGCGCTATCTTCGGCGTGGTCAAAGTGCGCCCCCGAAACCGAAAAATCCAGAACCCACGCGGCCCCGGTGCTGATCAGGTTTGAAGAAAACATTTCTACCGCCACGATATTCCCGGCCATCCGGGTCGGTCCCTCGGCGGGGATCGTAAGGTTTTTCGTTAAATCTATTCCTGTTGCCATTTTTTTATTCTTTTGATGAGTTTACTTATTTGAATTTTAATTGTGATCCTTATTACCCTTATCCCGTGCGGACCTCCCGGAAGCCGACCGCTATCCCTCAACTGCGGGAACGGTTTTACGGGGGATCAGGCGGACCAAAGCCGTGAGCAGGGCGACATAGACGTTTTTCTCATCGTCATCCTCAACAAATGGGATCAGGTTCAGTTCTGCCAAAAACTCCCCCGTGGCGTTTACCAGCAGAAAATAATCGTCAGCGAGAAAAGCATCAAGCCACGACTCGACAACTCCGTGGGCCTGTTCCGGGATCAACTTAATGACCTCCGTGAGGGCCACCTTAAAAACATAGCCATCAACAAGCTCAAAACTGCTTACAACAAACCTAACCGGTTTATTGCTGATTTTCGAGGCAATCAGATTCAGATTTACGATCCGGTCCAGCTTCTCCGCCGCCGCTTTGATCTTCGCTTTCAGTGATTCGTTCATTTTTTTTCCTCCTTATTAATTTAGTGATTAAATTGATAACGGTTTCTGCAATCGGGATCAGCCACATACTGTTTTTATAGACGTACTGGCCGACCTTCGTTAATATGTTAATAACGGATTTCATTGTCTTAATTTATTATCGGAACATGGAGTGATTATATGGAGCCAATTTCTCATTTTGGGTCGTATTCAATATGGATATGGTCCCCCTCGTCAATAACATCAAAGTCACGTCCAAGCTCAGATTTAAGCCGCTTCGTGATCTGTGATCGCTGCGAATCGGTGTAAATCCAAACCCGCATATCAAAGGCGTTTCCGGAATAATGCCGGGAGTTTTTTGAATGAACCCCATCGAGCAAGCTGGTAATCACGATCTCTTTCCCCGCAACCTCCTGACTGATCCGGTCGGCTGTACACATGGCGTTTCTGATCTTTGCGGATAGTTGAATAATTACCGGCTCCCCGGCTATCCGTTTGCTCAAATATTCTATAACTCCGTCTTTGTATTTCATATCAGTTTATATTCGTGGAAGAGAATAACTACCGTTACCAGCCAGGCGACCCCGATCAGGGCGCAGAAAATCGTATCACATTTTTTTCTTTTCATTTGTCAAGTTTTATTTTCATTAGCTCATCGAGTTTGAAAATCAATTCCCGGTGATCTTCACGGTTTTCAATGCGGATCTGTTCAATGCTTTTCGCAGTTGCCTCAAATTGACGCTCTAAAACCTGTATTCTCACCTCGGCCTGTGCTATCCTCACATTGAGGCTGATCCATGCCACGATTATGCCTCCGATCACTGTCAGCAGTGAGATGACCTGACCAAATGTTAATCCGAACTTTGTTTCCTTGTGCAATACCATGATTTTATGAATATGTGAGGTTTGACATTAAAAAGGTAAGGACATCGCCACCCGCAACTGCGGAGTTAAGCGTCAGGGTACGAATGATAAAGGCGTTCACCACCCCCGAAGGACTGCAAGTCCCGGCATAGGTGTTTACCAATTTGTTTGATTCCCCCGATTGCGTCACATAGAGGTCAACCGAGAAATTCGTATAACTTGCCGATGTCGCCGTGGATGAAATGATGATTCCATCAAGTTTGGTGGTCCCAGCCGCTATCTGAATGTCCCCAGCCCCTGACGGGTCGGTAACCGAACCCGACACCTCCACATCATCAAGGATGCCCCCCACGGTGCGGGAGAGGGTTCCGTATTCCGATGAGTGGATAATATCAAATGTAAAAGTCGTTTCCCCGGTCATCCACGGAGTGAGGTCGGTGAGTTCATCCGATGATGAGTTGCTGCCGTAAACCTTTATTGTCCCCGATGTTGTACCGGTGCTGACCCCCGTGAATTGGATGAGATTTCCCTCCACGGGATCACCGCTTTCGTCATGCCACACATCAGCACGAGCCAACAAAAGCGTTTTTGTGGTGACTCCGATGGTGACTTTAATCAGGAGGTGGGTGATGGCTGAAGGTAATGCCCATTCCCCAAGGTCGGCATTGATCGCTACATTGATTGTCCCGGCAAAACACGACTGCTCTGACGGGATGATTGCCCGTGCCTCCGGTGCATTGTGGTTATACTGCCGAAACCGCCCTAACATATGCTGAAAGGTGACCACATCAAGCACGGGGAGACGCAGTTTCAAATCTGTTCCGTCAAGCTTCCAATCTCCGGGGATGTGGGCGGCAAATTTGTTCCAATAGGTTTCCGCACCGCTGATCAGTTCCCCAGCGGAATCAAAAGCCTCCCCTGCCGACCCGCCCGACTTGGCGTTTCCGATTATGTCCGTGAGGGCGTATGTTGGTGCGCCCACGGTTTTTTTCACCAATGAAATTGATATGTCAGTCTTGGGTAATGCCATTCTCCTTTAATATTTTTTCAAGTTTATCCACGCGATCTGAAAGCTCCTGAATCGCCTTAATGGCTACGGTGACCAATTTCGGGTAATTGACCGTGTAATAATCCGATTCATTACCCTCTACCATCTGCGGGAAAATCGGGAGTATCTGCTGGGCGATTACCCCGGTTCGCCTTCTTTCCTGCCTGTCTCCGTTCTTATTGTAATCGACGACCTCAATTTTCCGCAGTTTATCCAATGCCGGGGATGTCGGGGTGATGTCGTGTTTCAAACGGGCGTCAGAATATGCGGTGACCTCCCCCGTGGCAACAATATTCCCCTCTGCTCGGATGTCCGAGGCGTAGAGGTTCCCGGCTACGCGGAGATTATCATATATGTGTGCTCCAGACCCTCCACCAACAAGGCTTTCAGTATGAGTATATCGACCGACCGATGAACCGATTTCCAACTGTGCGCCCCAAACCTCAATGTCCTGTGTCGACCACTCAACACGAACATATTTCGTGGTGTGGGCAGTCGATAAATTGTTTGTAACGCTGAACCTCTGCCAGGTGCTTGTGACTGTTACGGAAATGCCGGAGTGGCTCTGTGCGTTTGAATAGACTTTAAGAATTACCGTTTCATTTCCACCGCTGCTACGGAGCCAGATTGAAAATGTGTGATTTCCCGTGTTTGTGTTGCCTACCGCCTGTTGGAACAATGGATTGGATGAATCCACCGTCATAGAACATCCCTTTACGGTTGACCCTGAGAATGGGGAATCCACGGAATTATCTGTTGCGGTGCAATTTGATTTTGTCCAAAGTGCGCTTTCAAACTCGGAAGAATACCGCAGGATGTTAGCCCCATAACCCGTCTGAAGGATGCCGTCAATGATTTCCCCTACCTCCAAATCCTCAACATCCACGGAATTGAAATGGACATCATCATCAGTTGCCAAATCCTGATTTATGGCGTCAAGGTTCGCCCCGTTGGCAGCCATCCCCCAGGTATTTGTTGCGGTGCGTTTGAGAAATCCCGTACCGGTCTGACCGGCTATTGCCGTCAGGTCAGCATCCAATGGCTGATATACCCCACTATGATTATGCGATGCAAGGGCGTAACTATTGGTATCAAATGCCCATGCCGTTCCATTCCAATACAACAACCCCAAAGATTTCGTGATGGCAGGTTCATAAACACCGCTATGGTTGTGGCTTGTTATCGTTCCGATCAGCACCGCCTCAACCAATGCCTTCGTGATTGCCGTAAGGTAGGTCTCGTTTTTAAATTCCCATGTCGACCCGGTCCACCGGAGATACCCCGTGGATTTGGTGAGTTTCGGCTCATAAAGGCTATCGTGATTGTGGGACGAAAGGGCGTAGGTCTCATTCTTCCATGCCCATGCCGTTCCGTTCCAAGTGAGGTAACCGGTGGTTTTGGATATGCTCCCCTCGTAATCATGGGTGTGGCTTGTTATCGTTCCCGTTAGAACAGCCTCAACCATTTGCTTTGTTATAGCAGTTAAATATGTTGTTGGTGACAGTTCAACCAATACCCCCGATGATGTTACCCCTAATATTTGCGCTACTGTTCCGGTGAAATTCCCTGTCCCGAAATAATTTAAGACTATACCATCAACTGAATCCAACCCTAACCGTGTTCCATTGGTGGAAATATTAAAATCCGTTCCGTTTTTAATGGTTACTATTTTAGACCCATTGCGGAAATAGAGTTCATTTAGGGTAAGGTAAGTATCAAGTGTTGTATTAACAATCCCGCAATATAACCTTGTAACATATAAAATGCCATCAAGATTAAGTCTGTTTGTGAAAGTCGGGTTTGATGTTCCGCCGTATAAATAGGCATATCCGGGATCAGGTGTAATTTTCGCAGGGTATGGTGATACAGATAAAACACCTGTTGTTACTGCCAAATCCAATATCCCATCTACAACATCAATGGTTCCCGTAGTGCTTCCCGTTCCGGTTGCTGATAATACCCCTAATTCTGTTATCGCTAACCCGCTCCCGATGATCACCCCGCCCAATGTGCCGGTTGTGGCCACGGGCATATTATCCCAAAATGAACCGGTCGGTGATGCCGCGTTATATGCCGTCACTTCTCCGGTGCTGGCAAAATCCCGAAGCACCCGGATATATTCGCCGGTCGTGCCGCTGTTCACCAATTCAAAATACGGATCGAGCCAACTGCCACCACCGACGGAATAATTCCCGCCGCCACCACTGAAAATCGTCTCCGATGAACTGCTCCCATTTGTCCTATTGTTCGACCATTCCGCCGCCGTGGCGAAATCCGTGGTTCCCATCACCCATGTGGACCCACTGACCGTGCCGGGAATCTCCAATAAATTCAGATTGAACTTGTCATTCAATATCTCCCAGGCACCGGATTCCACGACATATTTACGCCCCCCCGTGGCCGCGCAACTGATCACCGAGTTTAGCGATAACCCCGCACCCCGGAAATATCCCTGCAATAACTGACGGGTCGCACCGTGCAGGAACACCATCGAATTGAGGATCAGATTTGCAAAGGTATAGGTATTCCCACCCGAGACAAAGGCATCAACACGCGTTCCCCCATGCGTCTGCCCATTGTAAAACATCCGGTCATAATTGGCGATGTCAGGGGCTGAGGTTGGCAGGATCGTTACCGCCTGCCGCTCTGTGGCTCCCGATTTCATCGAAACATCATAACGGTAGGAATCGGGATAATCACTCCATGCGATCGGGTGAATAACGACATCGGTGAACATTACGCCCTCCAGGGTTTTATAATCCTCCTCTATCAACCCGTACAGATAGACGGTCATCGTACCGGAAGAAAGCGGCGGGCGGTCGGCATAAATTTTGAAATCCGTCCATGTCAACCCCGCAAGTGTCCCTAACTGCTTGTGTTCAAAATTTTTATTTGTAGTTGACCAACCGTCTTTTTCATCGAGATACCACGTTGTCCCACCGTTGGTAAATTCAATCCTCCCCTTTATCGTGACATTCGTGGCCTTCTTCCCGGTCAACCCGCCACCCAAAAGGAGAACGACATAACCGATTGCACAATATTTAAATTCAAGTAAAAACCCCTCGCCATCAACGGCGGTATAAGGGAATGATTGTTTTACCCATACATCCGTAACATCTTCCGCATTGACGGCGTGTTCCCCGGCAATTTTAACATAACTGCCCTGATCTGCTTTCCAAACCGTCACATTCCCCGTGGGCGTGGATTCCTCCCAATGATTTAACCCATCTGAAAAATCATGGTTGTAACAGAATGAAGGTCGTTTCCCGTGTTCGGAAAACAATTCCATCGACGACCACGCGTGTTGCATATTCAACTCTGCCTGCCCGATCGGGAAGACATCCCCCGCGCCCATAGGAGCCAGGGCGAGGGGCGTTTCTGCATCCCCATCGGTCACGATATAACCCAACCCCTCCACATAATCGTAAATCTTCGGCGCGGTTTCGGAATCCTGCTCATTTCGGCGGATCAACCACATTCCCCCGTGTTGTGTGATGGTGGCATCCGGTGGAATCATTTTCTCCAACACCTCGTAACAAGTCCACCCCTGGTAATAATCATCGGAAAACGAAACCTCGAAAAGGTGGGTTCCCCCCGTGGTGGTGGCATTGTACGCCACACTGATCTGTAATTCAAGCCCGGTGTTTTCCAATACCTCCCTGATCACATCGATGCGCGTGGTCTTTGTTGTGGGGGTGCTGACAACCGTGTAAGGGTAATTCTTCAGCAACCCTAACCCATCGGTCGCGACAACGGCCACATCGTAAGGCGGGTCACGGAATGCCTCCCTGTATTCATCGCCGATCAGATACCCCTGCCATACCACTGATTCATTGATGAGCAGTTGAACTAAATATTTGCGCGGGTCCGATTCAAAGAATGAAAGGTATTCAAAATCTGAATCCGCCTGGATGGAAAATGACAACGATGTTCCGCAAATGACCCCCGCATTATCTTTGGTCATGGTGACACCGCCGCCACCGAGGAATTTATCTTCTTCAGTTCCGATGAAATCCTCCTCAAGGATGTAGATTTTGACATCATCCTTATATTTCACCGTTTCGGCGTGAAGGCGATATTTGAGACCGTATGCCATTTATGTATTCTGTTTGCGGGAACTCTCCGCGTTTTTGTAGGCGATGAAAATATCTTTATTCCGGATCACGGTTTCACCAACAACCTCTACTTTAATTGCCGATGCGTTCAATCCTTTCAGTTGCGGTGTGTTGCCCGCGGATCTCAGGTCGTATGTTCCAGTGCTGGCGCCGGAATAACCACCGCCACCGCTTCCCAATTTTGCCACCCCGGCTTTCGCTGCCGTACCCAAAGCGATCAGGGCAATACCGGCGATGGTGGCAATAGGCCCGGAGATCGTCGCCAGCGATGCCTTTAATGCCTCTATCCCTTTGCCGACCCCCAGAAGGATCACCCCCAATTCAATCGCCAAGTTTGCGATTGGGTTCATAAGGGCCTGCGCTACCTGCGCCATTGATCCGCTACCGGCGGCAAGGTTCCCGAAAGCCTCAGCGGCACCGCGGGCCATATCTTCAAAGGCAAAGCGGATCATGTCGGCCACCCTCTCCCCGGAAGCCTGGATCTGGGCAAAGTAACTTTCAACCTCCGCCGTGTTTTCGGCGATCATACCACTCATGTCGCCGAGGGTTTTGGTGTCAAGTCCTGCCGATCCCGTTACACTCGCCCCCTGCCCGGTAATCGATGAGGCGGGGGAATAGGTGCCGCCATATTTTAGATTCCACGTTGATAATTCTGTGGTCTTTTTTATCAGTTCGTCAATTTTATCAATCTGGAGTTGCAAGGCGGACACATGGGTAGTGATACCGGTAATATCTTTGTTCTGGGCCGCAATCGCCTGCTGCTCTTTTTTGAGGGCGGAGAGTTGTTCCGTCAGTTGCTCATAGGCGGTTTTTATCTTCGAGGTTCCGTGGGTGATCGTCTTTACTTCGATCTTCTTCGCCCCGGGGAGCGTACTCTCCCCTTCTCCGTACATCCCGGCATATTTACCGGACCACTTCTGAATATCCCTGTACGCCCTAAACCGATCAAGTTGTTTTTTAAGTTCTTCATTTGATTTAAAAAAGTCTTTTAGGAAATTGCCGTACCCGGTCAGGTACATTTCAACCTCCGTTAACACGTCGCTGATCGTGTTTGTAAACTCCGGAGAGGTGGCCAGCGATGATTTGAAATTTTCCCACTCCGCCTTTACCCTTTGTATTTTTGTGGCGCTAGTGTCCAGCAGTCCGCCGTTCTTTTGCAGATATTCCTCCGCGATCTTAGAAACGGCCTCCGTAACCTGCCCCACCGATGCAGCCTCCACGGATATGCCACCCAATTTTTCCTTCAGTTGAATCGCGGAAATGCCCAGGTTGTCAAGGATGAGCGCCGACTTCCGGCCAATACCCCGAACTATTGAGTCTACAAGGTAGTCAACAGACTGCCCCGTGTCCTGCGCCATCTTCGCGGCAAACTCAAAAAGATTACCCAACTCCTGGACCGGGAGTCCCAGGGTGTTCGCGGAAACGGCCATCTTCATTAACTGAAGATCAGAAACAGTTCCCTTTACCTGATTGCGAAGGTTCTGTAAATCTGCCTGTGTCGCTATTTTATTGAATGCCGTAGCAACACCTTCGACTTCCCCGGATAACTTTGCGAGTTCTTTTGTAAAATTGATAGCTGCTCCCACGGAAAAGGCAATTCCAAGAGAGGCGGCGAAATTGGAAAATATATTTTTCGCCCCCTTCTCGAAACTATTGAGGTTCTTCTTCGCGTCAATCAGCCCTTTGTTGAACTTCTGGGCGTCCGCGTAAAGCATCCATTTTAACCTCTTCTCTTTATCCGCCATTTGAGAACCGTTTCATAATTTCCTCGTTGTGCTTTCTTATCTCATCATCCGTCATCGGCTTTTTGTCGGCCTCATCGTCATCGTCCCAGGGGAAGCGCCATAATTCGCCGGGTTTAAGGCGCTGCGATTTTTTGATCTGGATATTGAGCAGGTCGGTGGTCTGCATCCTGAAAAGTTCGGCGACGAATCGCTGATCGCTGCGCTTCTCCCGGTAGTAGATTGTAAGGGCGTCGAAGTATTGGCCGGGGAGCATATCCCAAAACTCCGCAGGGGAGAGGCGCAGACAGGCGATCCCCATTGCCAGATATTCGGATATTTTTTTAGGCTCCCCATCATCTTCACTCTCTATTTTTTTTTAACCTTCACTGCCCCGACCGATGAACTTATTTGCCGGTAGAAAACTTCGAGGATGGGGGCAATATCGGTAGGGCCGATTAAAGCACCCAAGTCGTCAACCGTAAAGGGCAGATCCCGTTTCTCTATCCGCGCTCCCTCGGCAAGCCCGCAATGGATCAGGGAGGTCAGGACCTTTGCGTTTTTACCGGCGATTTTATCCAGCTCCGCAAATTCAACACCCTCCACCTGCTGAAACCTTCCGATTGCGTTCCAGTTAAATCGGATCAGGTAATCAACTCCGTCGATCTCTAAATAGTCGTTCATGGTCAGTTCTTTTTAAAATTATTAGGAAGCAACCCAGACACTCCCCTGTGTCTGCAATTCGATCGAGCAATCCGCATAATTCTCGGAATCGCTGTTAAGGGTGAAATTTCTGAAGATCGCAAACCCGGAGGCCACGGGAGTACCCCCAAAAGTCATAACAAAGGATGACCCGGATGATCCGGCGCAACAACTCACCACATCGGCGAAATTCAGCCACCCAGCCACGGTGCCTTTCATCACAAAGGCGTTTACAGAAAAAGTCCCGTCATGTCCGATATTGTCTATCTGTTTCACGCCGTTGTCGGACTTCATTATCGTTTCCTCACCTTTCCCAGCCAGGGTGAAGGTGTCGGAGGTGGTTCCGGCTATTTTCTTTCCGCCCAGGGCCACCAAAACATTATAACCTAAAACTTTTGCAAGTGCCATATCTCTCTTATCTAAACGTTGTAACTGTGGGGGCGGCGGTGATCTGCAATTCCACCGAACAATCAGCGTAATCCTCGGAGTTGCTGTTGACCGTGCAACTCAGGTAAGTGCAAGTCCCCGTAATCAGGGGATCCCCGTAATCAGAACCCAATGCCAGGGCATAGGTTCCGGTCGTGTTATCCCGGCAGGCCGCCAAGACCGACGCGAGGCCGAGTTCATTAGCTCCTTCGGATCCAGTATAAACAAACGCGTTAACGCTGTGGGTACCTTCGTAGCCCGCATTCAGGTACTGCGTTTGCCCCTGATCAGATTTTTGGATCGCCTCTTTGATTACCCCGCCACCGGCGAACGTGTCGGAGGTCGTGCCTACAATCGAATCCGTACCGATTGTCAAAGCCACCTGATAACCTTTTACTTTTGAGTGTTCCATTTTATTCGTTTTCTGTTACTATTCTGAACTTTATATCATTCACATGAACCGATGCCACCGCATCATATCTCTGTTCCGCCCCCTGGAAGTGGGCGAAATCTATCGATGTCCCCTCGCGCATGTTATCTTCCAACGCCAGCACCCCCGATATAATACCGGAGGACATATTTACAACCGTGTCGAGATCGGGTGAAACGAGGGAAACCGTAACGTCGTAATCATACCCAACGATTCCGGATTTGTCCCGTAGAGGCGTAGGCGAGGCGTTATATACGGCAAAGGGGGTTTCGGCCTCTATGTCACCTATCAGGGCGTATGCCTCGCAAACCCCGCTTATTGCGCTATGTATAGCTTCTAAGATCATGCGACTTTTGTCTGTTTGAACATTTTGTTACTCTGCTGGTCCAGGAACTTTTCAGCGTCTTTCAGCAGATTGGCTTCCGCGTATTCGACCACCTCCCGAAAAACATTGTCGTAGGACTTCTGAACGAACCTCTGCGGACGGATCCCCGCCAGCAAATGCCGGGTTCTTCTGACCGGCTTCTGGAATTGGTGCGTAGGATCGCGCCTTTCCAATGTTCCGTAATTAAGCCAGTATAGGGGATAATAAGCGTCGTAATTACGCCCATCCCGGAGTTGTACCATCACCCGCTTTGTGTAGATACCGGTTTTCACGGCAGGGAGGGACCTCATGTTTTTCGTGGTGATGGCCTTTTTTAGCTCTGAAACTTTCTGGGGGAGGTTCTGCTGCACTTCCCGTTCCAAAGGTTTTGCGGCGTTGCGCAGGGTTTTCTGAATGGGCCGTTTCGCAACCTTCGCCGGGAGCTTGCTCAGTATCTCCATCGTTTCGGCGACCCCCTCAGATTTTACATTGATATGTATTCCGTTTGGTTCCATCACCCCACCACTTTATTAACGCGCAGCCTCATCCAACGGCGCCGATTCAACGGTTCAATGTCCACGATGGCCCAATAGTCGGAATCGATTTTCACGCGGAATGTTATGTCCACGGTGCTGATGTAATGCCCAAGGATCGTAAAAGTCCCGTCCCACGCTATCCGATCAGCCCCGGCACTCTCCCCACCGGCATAGCGTTCAATGCCAACCATCGCCTTTTGATGCAAGGCATAGGTTTCCTTAACATGGCCGTGGCTATCCTTCACCCGTGTGGGCTTGTGATACTCCGCGTATGTGTCAAAAACCTTTTGCTTTTCCATCTTCGTTTTTCAAAAAAGCCCCGCCCGGTGTGGACGGGGCCAAAACCAAATAAAACCAACCGCTATGAAAACCTAATGAACTTTGTAATTTCTGAGTAGATATTCCGATACCGTGGGGAGCTGGCGAACCGTGTCCCCCGGATTTTCGTATAGGTGCTGAGTGATCAGAAGAATGGCCGCCCGGACATCGGCGGGGACCGTCGCAGGGGAGGCGTAACCGGCCACGTACCGGACTAACCCGGCCTTCTCCGTGGATCCCGTTGCGACCGGAACCGTGGAAAATTCGACCTTCTGGGGGGTGGTGTAGTCCAGGAATGTGTAATTGCCGGTGGCCAGCGTTTGATATTCCGACCCGTCGAAATAGCTGACCGACGCTACACCCGTTGCCGGGGAGTAATCCAGATCAATGACCGGGGTGAATTTTTCAATGGCCTGTTCAATCGTATCACCGCCGATCCGGAAGATCTGACCCGTGAACTGCTCCGCCGCATTACAGGCGGCCTCCATCAGAATTTTAAGGTTAACGTCCTTCTCCGAGTGGTAGATGCCCAAATGCTCCTTAACCTCGTAGATCGTGACCGGGAGGGCTGTGCTTCGTGATATGAACCGGCTTGTTTTCATTTCGTTTTCCTGGTGCGAACCGTTTCCTTTTTCGTGGTTTCCTCTTCCCTTACATAGGCTTTAATAACCGGGATCTCCTGCATGGTTTCCGGAACCGGGATGGCGTTACCGCGTGCGATCAGTTCCGCAGCCCTTTCGTCTGGAATCTCCGTGGTTTCTCCCCCGAAATACGCCCACCCTGGAATCGGCCTCAAGATCTTTACTTTCATCGCTTGTTTTGTTGTTCTTTAAATAGGGGGGCGGAGTTGCCCCCGCCCCCTGGGGAATATGAAAGGATTTTGGGACCGCGTTAAGTGGTCAAGGCGTCGAGCATCGCGGCAAAGGACTGAGCGTGACGCACGGCGACATCCCACCATGAATGTATAAAGACATTCACCTGTGCCTTTTTGGCGGCGGTGTAGGGATCCACGATGATGTCAAGCCCGTTCCACTGGCCGATCATAAGGTCAGCGAAATTCCCGAAGATAATGGCCGAGCATACGCCGGTGGTGGTGGATTTGTCAAGGGTAGAAGGAACCTGCGTGGTAACATAGGCGGGATAACCCATCAGGGTGTTTCCGTTTTCAGCCCACACCATCCGCTGATCAGTCCCCACGGCGGTGCTTTTCAGTTTTGCCCGCACTTTGGGATTGGTCAAAAAGGCCAGTGATCCAACGTCTGCATTATCCACAGCGACTTCTCTTTCCAGCGCCACGATGTTCGCCCAGGTGGGGGCGGCTCCGGTGGCTCCGCCGGTCACGCTACCGATCCCGGAGGTGGCCAGGATCCCGGTCGGGGTGCTGGCTGATCCCCCGTAAATAGCGGCGGAATCCACACCCAGGGCCACGGCATTGATCATGTCATTGCGGAGAATGGCCTCCACGTCGTAACTCGACTGTATCAGAAGCTGTTTGCTCATGGTCTGGTAGGCGGTCAGCCTCTTCGGGGACATTTCCACGTTGTCGAACGAGGCCGCGAAATCTCCGGCGTCGGCCACTTCGGAGGCCCAACCGACGGCCCCGGATGTCAAACGTGGAATCGAGAGATTGCCCTTCAGACCGGTCATCACGCGGGCACCAGCCTGCACAACCACCAAACGGGCCTTCAGCGAGTCAATGAAATCTTTCGTGTCGGTAGCCACAAGTTTGGAACTCGCAGCGGCCAACGCGGCGCGGGAGTTGATCACGAAATCGGGAACCCCGATCCCCTGCACTCCTTCGTTCTGACGAACGGCTTCTTCGTGCATTTCCTTTTCAAGGCCGGTCAGGCCGCCCCGGTAGGCAGTTTCAAAAATGGCCTTCCGGAAACTGTAATCCTTAAAGGTCTTTTTCTCGGTGATGATGCTCGGGGCTTCGATCACGTGCCGGATCGCCATCTTTTCGATGCGCTCTTCACGGGCGATGTCGAGATCCAGCGCGTCAATATCGCGCGCCATTTGGTCAAACGCGGAGTTGTCCTCCGCGGTGCGTTCAGCCTTCGAGGTCAGTTCTGCCATCTTCGCCTCAAGGGCCGTCCGCTTCTGTTTCAATTCTTCGGACTTTTTCATTTTCTGAACTTTTGTTTAATTGTTAATAATTAGCCTCTCCGGCTTTTTTGATAATATTTCATTGCTTTCTCTGTAAACTCCAGCTTCAATTTAAGCGTTTCAATCTCCGCCTGCTGGGCGATGATCTGCCCGCCGAGGCGCTGAATCTCTTCTTTATCCTGCCGCGCGGTGGTTTCCTCTTCGATGGTCCGGCGCAGGGCGTTAGGGTTTGAGGGGATGTTCACGATTGAAAATTCCAGCAGTTCCACGGCACTGAAATAGTAAGTAGGATTCTTCCCATTGACCGACTGTTCGCCTTCACCCCATTTGCCTGGGGCCGTTTCGCGGAAACCTACCGATGCGGCTTTCAGTGTCCCGTTTAGGACTTTGCGAAAGATTTTTTCTGCAAGCGGGTTAATATCTTTCGGCTCAAACGTCACGCGCCCGATCAGCTTCCCGTCTTCGACAAATGCTTCACTCGGCCCCAGAACTTTATCGGGGTCTGGATCGAAGGACCCGTAAACGTCGTGTTGGTAACCAACAATCCCGTTGCGATTGAAATTGTCCAGGTTCCATGCCGATATTGGGATGACCGTTCCGTGCCGGTCGCGGGTTTCGTCGCTGATCACAAATTCCACGGTCCGCGTTTCTTCGGCAGTTTTGCGGTCAAAGGCGCGGATCTCTCCGGTTATGTATTTCCTATTTTCCATTTTTTGGCGTGTTAAGATTTCCAAGTAGTTCGGGGAGGGTCATATTTGAGGGGACCAGATATTCATCGAGGCCGTCCACGGGATTCAGGTTTTCGAGTTCGCGGACCTCGTTGCGGGACATCCATCCATCGAGAACAGCCTTGTGATACCAGTCGGACTGCGCGGCCAAGTCCCCCCGGAGCAGCCCTTTCAGGTCGAATTTTACATCAATGCGCTCCGCTTCACCTTCAGGGAATAGCTTGCGCTCAATCTCGGTTTCAAAGCGTTTGCACTCCGGGCGAAGTCCGTATTTAACGAACTGAATGTCCTGCTGTTCCGTGTTGGTGAATGTCGAGTGCGTATGTTCGGCCAAAAGGGAAACAGGGACTTTCCAAATCCGGGATGCGTCCTGTATAGAAAATAATCGGGTTTGTATAGCCTGCGCCGCGTCGGGGCTGATGCCGATGGTTTTGTACTTTAGTCCGTGTTCGAGAATAGGAGTCCCGTGGTCCCCGGCTTCCGCTATCCGTTTGGCCACCCTTAAATAGCTGGCGTCGGAGAGTTCCCCGTCAGTTTCGATAACCCCCCTTAATGCCCCCTTTTTATTGAAATATTCAGCGGCGAATTGCTGACCGGCCAGTCCGATACCGATACTTTGGGCGTGGTATGTCACGGGGTCAATGCCTACAATCCCGTCTTTTGAGAATAACTTGACGTGGAGGATGTCGTCTGCGAGGTAAGTCCCTGCGGTTTTCCCTTCCGTCACTTTGTAAACGACGTCATACCCGCGGGTCATCACCATTACGGAACCGGGATGAACCGGGTGCAGGGCCTTTGGGAAGCCATTACCTGCCCATTCGATGACGGCGTAGGCGTTGCCCCACCCGGCGACACAGGATTCCATGTACTCCCAAAACACGAAATCGGTCATGTAGGAGTTTGGCCGGTGGTGAATAAGGGAATAAACGGGGTGCCTGGTCAATTCTTTCTTTCCCGTGGAGGTGCGCTCATATACGGCTTTTGGAAGGGAGGCCAGATTTTCGGCTTTGATGGAAATAGCGGCAAAGGCGCCGGTAAACGTAAGGGCCGTGTCGTGGTCAACCATTTGCCCGGCAGCGGTCATGCCACCATTGCGCGGAATGTACGAAGAAGCAGGCATTACCAGCAATCCGCGCGTTTTCGCGTAATCTATCAGGCGTTTTTCAATGAAAGCGGGTAACCTCATTGCGATATATTGGACCAATTATCGCAAAGGTAAAGATTATTTTGACGCCTGTCAATTTGTTAATAACAAACTTTTATGCAAAAGTCGAAAATAACTTTACTTTACCTGTCCCGATTATCTCTGAAACTCCTAAAACTCGCGTACCTCCGTTGTCCGAACTCCCGCTGATATTCAGACTCAAGCATCTCATATACCTGTTCATGGGTAATTCCGGGGTCCCTGATCCGCATATCCGCCAGGGTGGACCAAAACAGGGAAATGAATCCCTGCTTTGTCGTCATCTGGATAATTCGCGGCGGAACCATCAGGCATTCTCCATCAGTTCGTTCACAACATCGACCCGGAGCCTGTTGACGTGCTTCAGGTCGTAGTATTCCCGGATATAGTCGAGCGCCTGATTACGGTATTTGTTGTAGCTGATCTGCTCCCGGAGCAGGAAGTCCAATTTCTCGCCGTAGTCCTGCGGATCCTTATATTTGATCGTCCCCGGTATAACATTCCATTCTTCCCAATCCGGCACAAGGCAAACCGCCCCGGAGAATGTCCCCTCTAAAGCCGCTATGTTGCTCTTGCAATGATTGAAAAAGTCGTTATATAGGGGGACCTGCATCACCCGCGGGCGGTATTCCTTCAGCCATTTGAAATACAAAACCGGATCTTCCGGCTTCCGGTATTTTTTATTGGGCAGATAAAACTCCCATGGGTTGTACCCGGCATAGACAAAGTTCCAATCTTTGTATTTGTCCTGCGCCTGAAGTATCTGGATTTCGTGAACCCTCAGATCCATACGGTGAGAGTCCCCACCACGCCACAAAACCGTTTTCTGCGTAGTGCCCTGCGCTGGTTCACCGATAAAATCAAATGGCAGGGCATTGGGTACAACCCGGACATTTTTGTTAAGCGGGCCATATAGCGTTTTTAAGGCCGCGGTGGACACCGTGATCACGTCGGCAAGTTTGGCTATCTCTGCGAGGTTCTGATGCACCTTCTCGTCGGAAAACGTGTCAAAAGCCCGGTTATTAGCCTGCGGAATCTCAAACAAATTATCGTCGTAGTCGATCCAAACCGGAATGTGCAGGTCTTTCAGAAATCTGGTCAACGGAAGCGAGGCATATGGCCTCTGCTGGAATACGATGTCGTACTGCGTAAGCGTAGACCACGTGAGGTTTCCGATCTTGCTTATGTCGTGGGTGTCGATGGTCAGGCCCGGCATTTTACGCATCAGGTCCCGGAATACACCGGCGGCCCTGTACCATGATGTAGTGTCGTCTTTCGTGATGGTTAATGCTAAAATTCTCATATTTGTTAAAATTTAAGGATTTTCAAATCTGAATCTTTGTATGGCTCCGGCTTCGCCCCGCTCATATATCCGCCGATGGCGTTGATAATCGCTGTCAAACCGTCTATTTTGTTCATTGATTTCGCCTTGTGCAGTTTGATATTGTCGTTTGCATCCGTCACAGCTACCGCGTTGCGGAACATCCACCGGAGTACAGGGTCATCCATCAGATCGACCTCCGCACTCTCCACAAGCCGCTGAAGTTCCCGCGTCGGCTCGCTCATGGTCTTAATCGACTGATTGAACTCATCCAAAATGTTATTCAACCCCGCCTTCTGAAGCCCCTGCACCGTCCCGTGGTATGCTTTTGCCGGGTCAAAAGCAATATTCCGGCAGTTCACACCCCGTATAATCTCGGTGATCTTCTCCACCTGCGCGTCTATGTCGATAACATTCCCCTCCGTCACGAAGATCCTGCCTTCCGCAGCCCATGTTTTATAATCCACTCGGTCGGCATTTTCCTCCATCTTCGCCTCTGGAATCCAATAGTACAGTTTAATCGCCTTTAACTCCGGAAAATACAGGGCTAGCGCGTTTATATCAACATGACTTGCAAGGTCCAACCCGGCATAACATGTTTGTCCAACCAGATCGGCGTCTGTGGTCCCGTTGCTACACTTTCTTACCTTCTCGTCTTGAATCCAGACGGTCGGCGCGTCCACCCATTGATTCAGGTTCTTCGTTTTGAAATTTACCTCTTCCGACCCGCCCCGATTGAGTGCAGACTTAAATTCCTCTTCCAGATATTCGGCAGATATGCTTATGCCCATGTTTGGATTGGACTTAGCCCATGTTTTCGGATCCTTCCAATCGTCCCCCTCGTCGGCGGAATAGATCATCACAAACGTATTTTCTTGCTTTTTGATCCCCAGAAGCACGTCGATATAAGTCCTTCGCATCAGAAAACAGGGCGATGTTTTGTCAAACCCAGCAGTCGTAATCGTAAAGATCATAGGCTGTCGCCGCGCCCCGGTCGCAGACTTTAAGACGTTGTAAAGCATATCAGTTTTATGCGCGTGGTACTCATCCACGACGGCAAAGTGCGGGTTTAATCCGTCCAGTTTGTCGCTGTCAGCCGCCAGGGGTTCCATTTTTGACAGTGTGCTTTCCATCGTCAACGCCGACTGAAACCGCGCGATCTTATTCGATAGCGCAGGGCTTTTGCCTACCATGTTCCGGGCCTCCGTCCAGCATATTTTAGCCTGATCCCTTTTGGTTGCGGCCGTGTAAATCTCGGCACCGTCCTCTCCGTCCAGGACCATCATATACAGGGAGAGGGCCGCGGCGAACGTGGTTTTTCCGTTTTTTCGGGCCACCTCCACGTAAGCATACCGGAACCGGCGGGATCCGTCCAGACGTTTCCAACCAAACAGCACCCAAACGATAAACATCTGCCATGGTTCCAGCTCGAATCTCTTCCCGGAAAACTCCCCCTTTGAGTGTTTAAGGATCGAAAAAAATGAAATACAGCGCATGGCGGCCACTTCATCAAACCGGATCTTCAGTTTATCCGCGTTTTCAAGGTCCGCCAAATGCCTCTCGACGGCCAACCTCTCCAATTTTCCGCAGATACGCCGACCGGAAAGCACGTCATTGATGTACTTTTTTACCTTTTTGCGCTGTATTTTGGTGCCTTCCGTCATTTAAAAGTGTCCATCAGGGCCTGCAATTCATCCTTCGGTTCCTCTTTTCGTGCGAATTTTAACGACGATACCGGCGTAAAACCGTACTCCGCAGCCTGCCGCATTATTGCCGGTTGCAATTTGTTGTAAAGATTCACGTATGGGTTTTCAATAAAACCGATTACGTTCCCATTCTCATCGAACCGTTCCTTAAACAAACCTTTTTGCATCTCATCCAAACAGGTGAATGCCAAATCTATGTTTGACGAATACACGGCAAGAGGGAGAATATTGGCGTCGGTAAGAATCTCCCATTTGATCAGATAGTTTGCCATCTGCTTGAATATGTCCTGCGCCCTCTGCGTTTTCAGGACCGACAAATCCACGTGGTCAATAGTGGTAAGCTTTTCACCGGGCGGATCCCCCTGCATCCGTTCGGGGCGTTTCTCCCCACGGAGCTTTTTAACTTTGTCTGGTAATAATTTTCTTCCTTTAGCCATAACTAAAACTTTAGTTCAAATAACCCAATTTTGGAAAAATAAGAAGAGGGTTGAGGTGCGGTCTCACTCCGTTTTCAAAAAGAGATTATCACCCCCATACCCGTATCTAACTGATTATCATTTTGTTTTATTTAAGAGATGTTTATCTTTATTCCCCTTTGCATTGTTGCACGCTTTACATAGCGCCTGCCAGTTCGACCTATCCCAGAAGTCAACAATCGGCGGAGGGAGTATGTGGTCAGTCACCTGTGATGGAGTAATGATCCCTCTCCGTTTGCACTCTTCGCACAACGGATGATCACGGCGGAAGGTGGAAGACTCTCTGGTCCATCTAGCCGTCTTATAGTACTCCCGGAGCCTTCCCCGCGCCTCCTGACCTTTGGGCCGTGGTGCTGACTGCCATGCGTAGGTCCTTACTCTTGATCCCGGTTTATTTGGCATTGATCAGGTCTTTAATGAGGTTTAATGTCTTTGCACTCAGTAAGTCGTCAGGTGTTACCCGTATCAACCGCCATCCTGCCCGTGTGAGTTCGTTATACTTCTCCATGTCTGCGATAAATCCGGATGGTCTGGTGTGCCTTCCGTTGACGTATGCTCCTCCTTCCACTTCTATAGCTATCTTTTCTGGGACGATTGCGTAATCAATCCGCCATTTACGCGTATCATGGAACCGGTGTTCCGGCGTTACATCAAATCCGGTCATCCGGTGTACTAATTCAGGGAATAAATCCATAATCATATTTCATTTATCAAAGTTAAATCATATTTGCCCGTTTTTTCGCGCTGTAGTGCCATATTTTCGCATTTTACCTGTTAAGTGGTGGAAAGTATCAACTCACGGAAGAAAACGCCTTAAAATCGGTCTCATCGCAAATAATTGTAATACGACAAATCTCTGTTGATGTAAAGCGGGTTTTTCGCCATTTTGAAACATTCCGTTAGGAAATAACCGTCTGCGTTGTATCTGTCCACAATCCAACGCGTTTCACCTATCAGTTCTCGCGATACGATAGCCGATCCTGAATCAATCCTGTCAACGGCAACCTCCCCGCCTATGCGCCGGTCGCCGTTTTTGAAAATTTGATTGAAATGGATGAAATCATAATCATCCAAATTTTTAACGGTTTCCCAAAGTTCCGGATGGATGATTGTATCGTCATCCAAAAAATAGACGTGGCCTTCATTGATGAGATCAAGAGCGCGGTTACGCTGTGCATTCCCCACAATGCTGGCGGGATCGTTGATAAACATCACCTCATCGGGAATCTCCCATGCGTTTCGCGCCGGTATCTTAACAGGAAAAACAGAATCCACTACAACCCACCACATCCTGTTACCGCACGGAATTTCCATCACGTTGCGGGCAACCCTCGTGAGGTTGTAAACCCTCGAACACGGCGTTACGATATTGAGAAACATTTCATTCATTTCTAAAATGGTAAATCACCCTTTTGCGGTGTCAAAGGTGCTGGGTCCTGCTCATTGATTACGGAAGAATAATCCTTGCCAAAAGGCTCGGTTAGCATAACGGAGAAATATTTTATTCCAGACTTGCTTTCCCTTAACCAAAGGGCAATATCCATCTCCTTTCCGTTCGCGTTGACAACGCCACTATAATCTGGATGGTTTTTGGCCATCTTGTTTATGTTTTTGAAGATCGCGCCGGTGTTAATTTTGTTATCTGACATATCGCTATTATTTATTTTCTCATTGATTCCCCTTTGAACAATACCGGATTACAAATAGCCCGAAGCCGGTCTCTGGTTCGGATTCCGTATTTTCGTTCAATCTCATCCGGTGATAAATTTGTCGTAATGATCAGGATGTTTTCCTTTTGCTCGGCCCGGTCCACAATTTCAGGAAATATCCACCGGCGTTCACCGTATTTCACAAACTGTTCCTCTGTTCCAACGTCGTCAATGACCACAATTCTGCGGGTCAGGATAAAATCTGCATTGTCGTTTATCTCCGTGGCATGGTAACACCTCACAATTTTACCCAACGCGTAATCGAAAAACACTGGAAGGATGTTTTTTGCTATCATGGTTTTCCCCCTTCCGTTGTTCCCGATTATGAGCAATCCTCGGCCGTTGTTTGATCTCATCCAATCAATCACATTATCATATTCTGGAAGGTGCTTCATTTCAAGTTGAGATTCCGCCTCTTTGAAAAAATCACCGGCAACCGGTATATTCCAGCTTATGCGGTCGCTTTTGAACATTCCGCCATCCGTGTACTTCTTTAAAAAATCAGCGATTTCCATATCAAAGTTTTATTTCGGTTATTTTATCAAAATTTGAAACATAGCGCGGATCTCCTGGAAGGATTTCATTGTAGCGTTTGCCGTTTGTGTGTTGCTTTAATGGGAACAATCCATCCCAATTATTAGCGATTGATGTTTCAATGATTTTTTTAGCGTTATCAAAATTGTTATCTGAAATTTCGATCAGGTGTTTTATCATTTGAACCGTAGATTCTTTTGTTTTGTAGGATTGTCTTTTCCCTTTTTTGTAATCAATCCATAAATTCACAATTTCAGCATACCTATTTTCTATATTTAATTCTAAAAGAATATCTTTAATTATAATTGCATTTGCAACCGCGCGGTGTTTAAGCGACCCTTCAAGGCTCGCTTCAAGGCTCGCTTTAAGGGTCGCTTTGTTTTTTAAATCAAATTTTTTGATCTCTTCAAGCAATTCTTCATTTGATAAATCGCTATATTTCGACCTGATTTTCAAATAATTATCCTTATTTAAAACTTCCTTTGCCTTCTTGTAAAATTGCCCAATCTGCCCATTTATGCTTTGTTTATCTGTGTATTCCTGCCGTTCGTTAATCGTCATTTGTAACCTTTCGTTTATCCACCCTTCATTGGTAGCTATAAACTTCGCTTTAAGGGTCGCTATAAGGGTCGCTTCATCTATGCCGGAGCAGTATTGTTTCATCCTTCTAATGTCGTTTGGAATAGGGCCGTTTTGATGTTGGTAAATCATCAGGTCAATGTAACACGCCCTTTCTTCCGGCAACATGGTACGTGTCCCTTCATAAAAATCTTTTGAGTAAAAAAGAAATGCAGGGTCTTTCATTTGGATGTTTGGAATTTATGTACCTTAATTTTGTAATCAACTAAATCACTCCAGCGCACATATATAAAAGTATTATCCGAATTTTTTACGCTCACTTTTGATTCATCATTGTAATTCTCCCGGATAAATTCATATAATTTTTTTGTTTCAATTACGGCGATGCTCTTTAACGTCATGGTTGATCTATCGTCAAAATACGCCTGTAATGTGTATGCAGGATAAAAATATCCCTGATCTATTTGCTGTATTCTTTTTTCGTATTCTGTCTGTGATCCTGTGTGTCGATCTTTTCTTATTGTGAAAGTATTATATGGAGGGTATGACCCACACCACTGAACGCGTGCTGCAATACCCTGCAATCCGGTTTCATTTTCACGGATATAATCAACTCCTGATTTTTGGTCAAGCAATACTAATATTTCATTATCTGCGCACTCAACTGTATGTATTTTGCCTGATATTAATTTAGGCAATACTGTGTCTTTTATGCTATTGAGCGCCTTAACTGAATCACTTAAATCTACAGTCCAATTATTATACATCCGCGCCCCTCCGCTATTTTAATATTATCCTCGCTGATGTCGCACCCTGCCGCAATGCGGTTTAATTTTGCTGCGGCAAGTAAAAATGTTCCTGTACAAACAAAAGGGTCAATCACTATATCATTTTCTTTTGTTGAATGCCGTATCAACCTGTATGCAAGTTCATCAGGTTTTTGCCATGTATGTAGGCGGTTTCCCTGCCTTCCATCCGGTGCGTTAATGTCCTGCACGGAAAACATTTCATTGGTTATTGAAGTGTCAAGCGGTGAAGAATTTTCACTATACAAATGCCATATAATCTGATAGTTCAAATTATATTTCATCTTTGGTGTTACTCCTAATGTGTTTCGGTATGTCCATATAAGCGGTGCATCAACAATAAATTTGTCCTGATTAAGTAACACGTTAAGAAATGCGCTAATTTCTTCTGGGTATGCACCTGAACAAATATAAATTCTCCCTGTTTTTTTTGTCTTTTGGATTGCGATAGGGAGCCATGATTTTGTAAAACTAACAATGTCGTCTACATCAGTTTTATACGGTGGGTCTGTTAAAATAAGGTCTATTGAATCGTCTGCATATTTGGTTAAGTATGACGCGGCATCAGATAAAAATACGGTAGGTTTATTTTGAATTTCGCGTTTTGTTTGTTGGATATATTCGGCTTTTTTATCAGAAAGAGATTGCATTTTTGCTACCTTTAACATTCCTGCTGTTGTAAGTTCATTGACAGCGCGATTAACTGCTTCCTTTTTCTCTGCGATAGTGGATTCAAATAAATCATCCGGTATTGAAGCAATCTGCTTAAAGGTGCTGGATTCTTTGGCGGTCAATCCAATTTCTGAAAGGGTGCGGGGTTGTAGGTCTGCCTCTTTGGTATACCTATTTAACCCGGTTTCTTGTTTCGCTATCTCCCCGGCATCCTGACCGTCTTTAATCAGTTGCCCTAAAATCCGCTGGGTCCTGATTTTTTGCTCTGCAATCAGATTTTGTAATTCAGCATCCTTTTTCTCTGCCTTTGCCCATACTTCTATGGCCTTTACTTTGCTTAAATATTCAAATCCGGTTTCGATGTCCTTTATTTGCATCAACTCGGCACGGGCATTATCCCGTAATTGCAATGTGTTTATTCCATCCATATCGAAAATTTTAAAAAGGCGGTCACCGTAGAAAACCTTATTCGGAAGGTAGGCCGGACTTGCACCGGGTTGCCGCCGTTATTTGTGAATATTGTATCTGCTGGATTCATCGAATAAAATTTTCTACATTCCAAAGATAAGCAAAATTTATCAAAATCAAATAATATTTATCGCTTGTCGTAAAATTTTTTGATTTCTCCGACGGCGGCCAGCACCCTCTGCGCCCGCGCTTTGAAAAGTTTATCGTTGCAAAGCAGAACCTCCACCTGGCGGACTGACCATAATGCCGTTGCATGATTCAATCCGAAATCATTGGCGGACTGGTGCAGGGAGAGGTTGAATATTTTCCGTCTGACATACATGGCCATCTGACGCGCCTCGACAATATGACGCAACCGAGTGCGCCGGTGAAGGTCATCGTATGTTACACAAAATTCATGGCAAATAATATCATCGGCTCGTTTCAAAACGTCGTTCACCGGGTTTGTGATTTCCGCCAATGCTTTCTTATATCCATCCTTTAAACCGGCCTTGTACCCGTCATTATATGCCGTTTCTGGGTCGTAAGTCATTTTGTTTCCCTCCTTTCCTGTTCCCAAAGTTCACGGAGTTGGGTGGTGGTCATTTTTTGTTGATATGATATATCCCTATTCCACACACCTTTTAATATTTGCTTATATCCATTTATGTCAACCCATTCTGCAAAGGCTTCCATATCTTTCTCCTTTTGATCAAGGCTGAAACTACAGCCTTCATTGAATCCTACCTCCAAAGCGTTCATGTATGCACGGTTCAGAATTGAGTGCAGTTCTGATGTGAATTCAGGAGACGGGTATGGGTCTCTTGCGAGTATCTCATCCTTCATCTTCTCCCAAAATGGAAAGTAGGTGTCTTTTAAATCTTTCAGTTCTTTTTTCATATCTTATTTTAGTTTTTGGTTATTTTCTGAACTAACGGGATTTTTAGTCTTATTTCTCCCCCCCTTCCCTTTAACGGGCAGAAATACGGAAAACCATTTATAAATTGTGATGGTACAGGTATCTGCTTCCTTGCCTCCCAGCACCACCTGACTTTATTACCATTGCTACCTTCAACTACTTGAAAGTCAAAATGACCGCAAGTATCACCGCATCTTTTCAGTTCAATGATTTTCATTTCGCTTCCTCCATATTTATCCAATCATTTAACCATTTCAACTTCTGATTTTCAGTTGCGAAACGTAACATTAACCACTTTTTATCAGGATTTCCACAGGCTTTGAATACACTGTCATTTTCCGCTTGATTGCATAACCTTGTATAATCCCTATCAGAACATTCTACGTCAATCTTAACTATAATCATTTCGCCCTCCCTTTTAATACTGTTTCGCCATTTCTTTACTCATAAAAAAGTGGATTCCCGATGAACACTCATTCCACCTATTTTCATCAAAGTCATGGACCTCAACAATTTCTCCAACTTTGTAGATAAAATTACTGTCATAGTCGCTTCTTATCTCACTTAACCCTCCTTCAATCTCCAAAACTTTAGCTTTGTTTGCACGGCATTTATAAGTAGTAGCACTTAACCTACTTGCGTCTTCAGTTATCAATAGTTTAACAATCTTACCTTTACATTTTTTAAATGCGATAAATGCCCCTTCTTCAGGACAATTAAGTGTTATTCCACATGTTAAGCTACTTATTTTTGCACCACTCAGGTTTGCACCACTCAGGTCTGCACTACGCAGGTCCTGTCTCTTATACACATCTGACGCTGCCGACGAACTACTCTGTGTAGATCTCGGTGGTAGCCGTAACATTGAACAAAAAAATGTAACAGACTAACTACAAATGTACCATAACAACTGTACCACTACAACGTAA
>ERZ1026814.380-NODE-380-length-27481-cov-12.998940_pt1 | contig 27481 bp, 22 predicted proteins | sample MGYA00520871_ERZ1026814 | MGnify/ENA primary metagenome ERZ1026814 (study PRJEB33270, sample SAMEA104284478) | anaerobic digester metagenome | biome: Anaerobic digester microbiome; feature: mesophilic sludge digester; material: Anaerobic digester biomass | place... | reverse complement strand
GTGCTTCTGTCGTTACAGTAGAAGCTTGTGGCTTATGCAGCGAGATATTGAACACAGCCAACATTAGTTATCATCCAAGCAGTTCACGGTATAACTCATAGGTTTTCGCGATGGTTTCGTCGTGATGAAAATCCTTCATGATGGTCTCCCTTGCCTTTTCCCCTGTGGCGGCCAGGGAGTCCCTGTTTTTCCAGCAGGCGGTGATGGCTTTGGCCAGTTCGGCAGCCGAGCCTCCCGGCACCACGAAGCCGTTATCGCCCCTGGCGAAAAGCTCTTTTGCCCCTCCGCCGTCAGTCACTATCACCGGCTTGCCAAGGCACATCGCCTCTGAGATTGCTCTTCCCAGCCCTTCGCTGAGCGATGGCTGCACATAAAGGTCACACGCCGCCATCCATGCAGGCGGATTATTCAGGTGTCCCTTGTGGATGAACCGCTCAGGTACTCCGCTCTCCGCCGCGAGCCTGAGGGTGTCAGGTGAATCGGTTCCGTCGCCTATCAGTATGATCCTGAATGGCATCTCTTCAGGGAGCAGCCCGGCCGCTTCGGTAAGATACCTGATACCTTTTACTCTCCGCAATATCCCGACGCTGCAGATCAGGAATTCATCATCACGTACCCCGATCTCACTTCGTGTAACAGGTATGAGGTCCTTGAACCATTCCGGGTTATATCCGCGGTAGATGCGCTCAGTCCTGTTCCTCCGCCACGGCGGGAGCTGTTTTTTTGCGTGGGCTTCCACCGCATCACTGGCACAGATGAGCCTGTCGATGCGCGGGCTCAGGAATGTCAGCCATGCCGACGGGTCATGCCAGTGAAGGCTTAGCGAGCCGTAGTATCCAATGATTTTTACTTTTCTTCCCCTGGCAGCCATAATGGCGTTGGTCATGGCCTTGCCGAAGGTCACATGGATCAGCTCTGTTTTTTCTTTGTCAATGATGCTGCGCAGCCGGGTGATGACAGAGCGGCTGATTTTTTTATCAAAAATGATATACTCAACCTTTACACCTTCCTCTTCCAGCTCTTGCGTTTCGGGTACTCGCCTCTGGGTAACCACAGTTATGTCAACACCCCTGGCACGCAGGCCACGGATCAGCATCCTGTCGGTTAACGTGGTGAACGGCGAGAGCGAGATGTCACTTATGAAGAGGACCCTGTATGCCATTCATTGGTGTGTGCTTCAGTAGTTAAGTGTTTCGGCATTAGCCATCTCAATGAAAGAGAGATAGATGAGTTTCGCCACATCCTCCATGATTTCCGGGGTTACTGCCGTTTCATCATCGCCCGGCAGGTGATAGTAAACCGGTTTCACCCCATCGGTGGTTGAGAGGTTCATGGTTCTGAAACCGTCAGCAAGGAATACCAGTCCGTCGCTTCGCGGCCTGCCGTAAAACACTCCCCGCGAGATGGATGTTCTCATAGGCCTGTGAATGTATTTTTCATTGGCATTTTTAAAGTACTCCAGTAGGCCCTGGCATGATTCTGAGGCGCTTGCAGCCAGTCCGGTGCCGTTGCCCACCATGTCAAGGTTTATGTATGTGACGGTTTTTTCCTTGGGGAAAACGGGGTTTTTAGTGTAGTGCTTGCTGCCCAGCAGACCTACCTCTTCACCACCAATCAGGAGGAAGAGCACTGTGCGCTTCATTTTTATCCCTGACTCCGCCAGTGCTTTGGCGGCAGCCATAATGTCAATCACCCCGCTGGCATTGTCAAGTCCTCCGGCAACCAGCAATCCGCCTGCATTACCAACCGCATCGAGATGCCCTCCGATGATAATCACCTCGTCTTTCAGGCCGGGATCAGTTCCTTCAATCATTCCCGCCACATTGCAGGTTCTGCCTTCCGGGTGACGGGTGGTGTTCGCCTTCATCGTCATAACCTTACCGGTGGCAAAAGATGCCGGTTTGAGCGTTTTGTCAACCTGGTCAAGAAGGGCTTTGTTGTCCTTCCCCAGGCCGGCAAAAATATCAGAGAGAGGTTCCGGTCCGATACCTGTAACAATCATGTTTTCAATGTAAGAGATGTTCGGATTGGCGCTGTTGCCGTCGATGTAAAGCATGCCTGCGGCACCATGACGGGCGGCATTCTCAGTTTTGTACTGGTGATAGCAGTATTTCACGCATTTTGCATAATCCGGATCACGGACATCCTTAAAGGGAACGTCGCGGTTCATCAGTACTATCTTTCCCCTGACATCCACGTTTTTATAATCGTCATAGTTAAGTTCGGGGGCTGTGGTGCCATATCCGACCCATACCACCTCTGCGGTCACTTCCCCGCTGCCTGAATTCATGCCGGGGTAGAAGTCGGCCGGCGCCTTATAGTCTTTTACTATGGTCACACCGTCCTTTTGCGGGATTTGCAACTTCAGTTCCCCGGGCTCGTTGACGACAGTGTAGGGGTGGTCAAACCACTGGAAGTAAGAGCTGTTATCACCTGCGGGTTTAATGCCCCACTCCCTGAACTTTGCGACCATCCACTCTGCCGCGGCCAGGTATTCGGGGGTGCCTGCCAGGCGGCCGTTGTATTCCGGTGAGCAGATCTCTGCCATCCACCCGGCTATTTCTTCGCTGCTGATTGAATGGAAATGCTTAAGCATGAGCTGCTCATCGGTCTGCTGTGCGGGGGCAGAGCTGGTGAAGGCAGCAAGTAGTGATATGGCGACTGTCAGTAAGAGTGTTCGCATGTTGTAATTCCGTTTAAGTTTAATAGTCCGCTAACAGATGCAAATATATCGTTTTAGGTTTCAGATATGGATTGGGCATGCTGATAAACAGGTATTGCTGATACAAAACCAGCTGCCCCGATCGTTGTATATTTCAAGGATTATGATAAATATTGCATGGTAAAATCCCTGCTAATGACTACCGGGACCCTTTTGAAACCGACCAGGCGGCTTGTGACGCGTGATTTCATTGTGCCATTCATACTTGTTACGAGCCTCTTTTTCCTGTGGGGTGTTGCACACAGTCTCCTGGACGTGCTGAACAAGCATTTTCAGGATATCCTTGGCATTACCAGGGCGAGGTCAGGGCTGGTGCAGGCTGCACTCTACGGCGGTTACTTCATCATGGCCATCCCGGCCGGTCTCTTCATGAACAGGCTGGGATACAGGAAGGGTATCATCACCGGGCTGTTGCTGTATGCGGCAGGGGCTTTTCTCTTCTGGCCCGCCACATTTATCCAGACATTTGAATTCACCCTGTTATGCCTCTTTATAATTGCCTGCGGACTCACCTTCCTGGAGACTGCGGCGAATCCTTACTCGAGTGTGCTTGGACCAAGGGACACCTCTGAGCAGCGGCTCACCCTCTCGCAGTCGTTCAACGGACTGGGATGGATTATCGGGCCGGCGCTGGGAGGGATGCTGATCCTTGGAGGCAACGGTGACGATAGCGCCAACCACTTCTCTTCCATGGCATTGCCATATATGCTGATTGGGGGTGTGGTGCTGGTTGTCGCCTTTATGTTTGTCATCACCCGGATGCCTGAGATTCATGAGGGTGAGCATGACAGTGGCGGCGACAGAGGTACTTACCGCGGGTTGATCAGGGTAAGGCATTTCAGGTATGCTGTTGTGGCGCAGTTTCTCTATGTGGCTGCGCAGACAGGCATAAACAGCTTCTTTATCAACTATGTGGTGGAGACAATGCCGGGATACTCTCCTGAGAAGGCAGCTTATCTCCTCTCACTTGGCTTTGTCTTTTTCATGTCAGGCCGGTTTGTCGGCTCACTCTTCATGAGCTGGTTCAGCCCGAGGCAGATGCTGGGGATATATGCGCTGATCAACACCGCAGCCATGGTGCTTGTGATGCTGGGTCTCGGATGGCCCTCCCTCGTTGCTCTCTACCTGAACTACTTCTGCATGTCTATCATGTTTCCTACAATTTTTGCCCTGGGGTTGAAGGATCTGGGGGCGATGACCAAGAAGGGGTCGTCAGTGCTGGTCATGACCATTGTCGGCGGCGCCATCTGCCCGGTGATAATGGGCCGGATTGCCGATGTGTCGGGAATGGCTATCGGTTTTGCGGTACCTCTTGTATGCTTCGCGTTTATCGCTTGGTACGCCTTTTGCAGGGCGAAGAGTGATAAAATAATTATAAAATAGACGCATTCGCATGTTTAGAAGTGGAACATTTTTGATCTGTTTTACGTTGCTTTTTGTTTCAGGAATATGCAGCGGACAGAAGACCTGGTGGGGTGAAATATCAGGTTTCGCCGGTGGCGGAGATAATGATATCTTCAGGTTTCAGGAGCTGGTTGGATCGGGATCGGTGACCGGGACGGGGTTCTGGACGGCAGGGGCTGACCTGCGCAGGCTGCTTGGTGATCATTTCAGCATCGGAACGGGATTGTCATATTCACATCAGTATTATTATACCAGTCCGGCGCCGGGCATAGGTGGTACGGACACACCGGGGTCTTTTGGCCTGGTGACGTTGCCGGTGATGGTGCGGGCCGACTTCCTGAAATGGTTTTTTGCCGACGCGGGCGCTCTGGTTGCAGTGCAAACAGGTTCTTCCCGGGTTGACGATATGAGCGGAGTGGGAGCAACGGTCGGAGCCGGAATCCAGTACCGGTTCAAGTCAGATATGTTCATCAGGGTCAGGGCTTATGTGGCACAGTACGGACTGCTGCATTTTTCACCTGAAGATCATCCACAGACCCTGCTTAACGGAGGGGTGACCCTGGGGGTTGGTTACAGGTTCATCCGCCTGGGCAGTTGTAACTGTCCGGACGACAGGAGTCCGGTCAGAAGATTTCGCTGAGCATTTGCTGTTTTATTCCCGGGCCACTGTGTCAACCAGCTTTCTGGCTTCCGCCCATTTCTCTTCCGGCATGCGTGCCCCCACCACCTCTATAACTTTTCCTGCCAGGATTGATCCGAATACACCGCATTTGTCGAGGCTGAATCCGTTTGAAAATCCATAGAGGAATCCTGCAGCGTAGAGGTCGCCTGCGCCGGTTGTGTCAACTGCCTTGACTTTCAGGGCTTCGACCTTGATCACCTCGTCTCCTCTCTTTATCCATGATCCTTCAGGGCCCATTTTGACAACGGCTATCTTGCATTTGCCGGCTATGGCGTCGAGCGCTTCCCTGGGATTCAGGCCGCCGGTGAATGCTCTTGCCTCCTCCTCGTTGGCGAAGACAATATCAACGTATTCTCTCACGAGCCGGTCAAATGAAGGCAGCAGTTCGGTGACCACATTAAAGCTTGCCAGGTCAAGAGCCACGCACATGCGGTTTTCTTTTGCAAGTTGAAAGGCTTTTTCGGCCAGGGGGAGGTTATAGATGAGGTAGCCTTCGATGTAAAGTATGTTGAACCCCTTGAAATAGCTGATATTGAGTTCGTCAGCTGACAGTTCGGTTGCGGCGCCGAGGTGTGTTGCGAAAGTCCGTTCGGAGTCGGGAGTGACCAGTGCCACCGCGGTTCCTGTAGGCGACTGTGATGAGCGTATCAGTACGGGAGTCAGGCCGGCGTCCACCATATCTTTTTCGTAGAAGTTGCCCATTTCGTCTCTGCCCACTTTGCCGATGAATGATGAGTTGACGCCCATTATACCGAGGCCGTACATTGTATTTCCTGCTGAGCCGCCGGAGGCGAGGGTTCTTTTCATGCCATTTATGGCCTGTTTGATCTCGCCGGAACGGTGTGCGTCGACCATTGTCATGCTTCCTTTTGGGAGGCTGAACCGTCCGAGACAGGTTTCGTCCGGGATAATTGTCATTACATCGACGAGAGCGTTACCGATACCCAGAATCTTCTTCATCAGGAAAATTTTGACAAAGATATTGCTTAATTCGTTTAAAGCGGTTAATTTTGCCACGCTTTTCGGAGCCATAGAATCTTCCTCAGTAGCTCAGTTGGTTAGAGCACCTGACTGTTAATCAGGGGGTCCCAGGTTCAAGTCCTGGCTGGGGAGCGAAACCGGTCGAAGACCGGTTTTCTTTTTTATGGAGGACTTGAACGCCCGCCCTGCAGGCTGACTGCTTCGCTAAAATGCTCCACCGGAGCATTTTTTAACGCTCGCATCGGTTCAAGTCCTGGCTGGGGAGCGTGAAACCGGTCGATGACCGGTTTTCTTTTTTATGGAGGACTTGAACGCCGGCCCTGCAGGCTGACTGCTTCGCTAAAATGCTCCACCGGAGCATTTCTTCACGCTCGCATCGGTTCAAGTCCTGGCTGGGGAGCGAAGCAAGTCAACCACTTACACAGATTTCGGGTAAGTGGTTTTTTTATTATGGGCCAGTTTTGGGCCAAGTTCCGGAAAGAATCTCGAGTATTTTAACAGAATATCAAAGAACTCTAAGAAAATTGTATTGAAACCTAACCTTGGCAATATAGCGCATGGTCAGGCCACTGTCAACATGTAGCAGGCTGAATGCTTACTTTTAAATGAAGACAATTGGGAAATACAGATTCAGGTGAGGGAGATTTGTTCAGCAGTTGGATACAAACAGCTTGTTAGTTTTCTTAAGTACTATAGGAAAATTAGCTAAAGGTCAGGTAAGAATGGTTCTACCGATATTTTAATGGATAGAGGTATAAGCCTCCATGAAAAAATAGTATCGCACTTTTGAAGTTTTCGAATCGTCTGTATCCTCTGGCGGTGGATTTAATTTCCTGTATTTTGCCATTAAGTCTTTCAGCCATTGAGTTTGAGAAAGATGTTACCATTGCGTTTATGATACCCCTGATATGATTTTTGAAGGTATCAACTACTTTGATCATCTCTTTGATATTGGATTTTATGGCATCATGAACCCACTGTATCACCAGCTCAGAAGCCTCCTGAATTGAATCACAGCCGAATATGTCTCTGAAGTTCTCTTTTATTCTCCACGCCCTACTCACCTCATAGTTAGCATGAGAGATGACTGCAAACTTCATTCTCTGTTGGTCAGTAAGGTTTTGGTGGTTTTTCAGGAAGACATATCTGGTATTCTTCAGTACCTCATGTTGTTTTACTTCACGCCTACGAACTTTATCAATAGCGTCATTAAGGTGTTTAACCATATGAAATCTATCATGGACTATCTCTGCATTGGGCAAAAGCTCTTGGGTAGCTTTCATGTAGGCCTTCCACATATCCATGCTCACCGTCTTGACTTTACCTCTGTGCTCAGGCTTAATGGCATCCATTATCAGGCTTTGACAAGACTCATGATCTCTTCCCTTGGAAACATCAAGAACAACCCCGGAGATTGGATCACTCAACACTGTAACATACTCATGCCCTTTCTTAAAACTCTTCTCGTCCACACTTAGATGCTCCGGTATATACCCATCAGGTCGCAACAGTATGCCCCGATTTACTGCATTATGGATTATTCTGTTGATAACCCCAAAACCACAACGCAACAGCTCCGAACTCTTGGTCTGATTCTTAGTGGATTTGAGAACATCAATAGCCAAACGCTCAAATAAATATGTATGCCTTTCATGCTTGTCGGACCATGGTACAGATATGGTCTTTATCTTGCCATCTGACCCTTTTACCCTGGGCACCCTACTGTTAATGAATGTCTTGTACTGCATAGTATCCAAATGACGCCAACGACGAATAGGGGCATGATCATAAATAGGACAGCCTTCCAGTGTGTCAGGATCTTCTGCTACCTTGGAGATAAACTCGATAGTAACATCAACCTCCTCAGTTAAGGAATTAACAGACACTTGATTAACCTTCCAATCATCACCAAAATCAAGAAGTAAATCGAAAAACTGCTCTGAAAACATCATAAACCATCTTTTTTGCCAAAGATCTCAAATTCCATTAAATTCGCAGTAGAACCACTTAAATCAAATGATGAATACAAAAAGGACATTTGATGAAATACAACAATCAGAACTTGGCAAGTATGTTTATGCTTTGATTGATCCAAGAGATAGTAAAATATTCTATGTTGGTCAAGGAACGAGCAATAGAGTATTTGATCATTTCAATGATGCAGATAAGTTAAACCCTCAAAAAATAGATCTGAGAAAGGCGAGCAAGAAGTTGCTAAGAATTCTTGACATTTGGGAGAATGACTTAGATGTGGACTGGATTATTATTGCTTATGGATTAGATAAGAGTGTAGAGGACCTTGATCTTGCAAGTCGTCTTGAATCTGGAGTATACCATTGTTTAGAGCAATCTATAAATGGCCATTTATTAAATGATAATACTCCCCCAAAATCATCACTATTACTTCCCGAAGATGTTGAAGCACTTGGAGCCGAGTATGTAAATCCAGAAGAGGAAATTCACAATGTTTTCATATTCCCTATTCATGCAGCATTAATTGCAGGGGCATCACCTTATGATGCTACAAGGCGAGCCTGGCTTATTTCAAAAGAATTTCAAAATTTAGGGACTTCCTATGCTGTAGGTCTTAAGAATTCTATTTCTAAGGGGAGTTATAAAGTTAATAAATGGATTGATTCTGAATTGTCTCCAGGCAGATTTGAATTTCTAGCCCCTGGACATCCCAATCCACCAACCTTAGATTCTCTTTTAAATAAGAATTGGACAAATGTGCTTTCAGTTGTTAAAGGTTATTGGCAGAGAGGTAACTATGTTATTGTTGATTTCGATGGAAGAGGTCATTTCAGAATAAAGAGAGGTTCCGTGGTTAAAACTATTTGGTATGACTGTTTACCACCAAAATGAATTCCGTATTTAAAGAAATCTGGTGCCAGTTTCGGGGCCAGTATTTTGACTATATCGGGATAGATCGGTGAAATCTTTTACAATTAAGTTGCTACAAAAGTAATTGGTACAAACAGATACAAATCTGTATAAACCTGTGGAAACCAACATATTTGCCTGTTAATCAGGGGGTCCCAGGTTCAAGTTCTGGCTGGGGAGCAAAACCGGTCACAGGCCGGTTTTTTTATTGCTATGACTTGAACGCCCGCCCTGCAGGCTGACTGCTTCGCTAAAAATGCCCACCGGGCATTTTCTTCACGCTCGCATCGGTTCAAGTCCTGTTCTTGATGACCCGTTACCAGACATCATAAAAACCAGGAGTTAAGAGATAGATTTTCAATACCTTTACAAACCATTCTGTCGATACATAAAATGAAAAAGAAGATTAATCTGCCTGAGAATCACATAAGATCCCTGTTATCGAGCCTGCGGATGGTTGAAGACTCCCTGGCGGAACTGGAGGTGATGCTGTTGAATCAAAGCTCCAGTTGCTGCAGTGTTGTGCATAAGGATGTTGATGAAGAGACGATAGAGTCGTATATTGCTATAATTCAGGAAGCGAAGGATTATATCTGTGAATTATCAGAAAAATACGGCACTTTAAAAGAAAATCTGAGCCTTCAAAGAATCATTAATGCAAAACGAACCATCATCTGGGGACTATTGAAAGACTCTCTCTCAAGGAGAATGAAAGGCTACGGCACCTTCCCAAAGGAACATGCCGGGGAATATGACGCGGACATAAACAGACTGATTGAAATTACAAACAAGTTGAATTGCTAATCACTTAACATCAATTAGTCAAAACTTAATCTGACAGTTAGGGATTAAACTATATTTGAAATTATCAAAGAAAGTCATTCATAACTAAATACCTAATCTTGTATACCCTTAATGTAATTGACAAAACTACCCAAGGTCATAATCTGCGGGCGGTACTGTTCCGGAAAACTTTTGATGTATAAACTGGGAACTACCAACTGCACATGATATTTTAACATTTCTTCCAATTGATTAGAGGAGATGCCCTGTTGAAGAGTGAATAAATGCTTGGTCTTTATCCTGTCGGCCTCATTTAAAACCTGACGCCATCGATCTTTACAAGTTGTCTTGGAGGCCAATACTTTCAGCTTGTCACTATCAAATTCAGGATTTAAATATGCTTCCTGACTTGGAAAGATAAAGTCCGGTTTTTTATTGCCCTCAGTAACAACCTGAGTTTCAAAGGATAGATTGAACTGATGAAAGATTTCTGCAAGATGGTTTTCTAATGATTTCCCTGCTCTGCTTTTGCGCCTGTTTAAAACCTTATTTGCAATTTCTACCAATTCACCAACAGATAAGAAGGGTGTTCTGATTCTGGCAGAATACCTGTCGGTTTCAATTACCTTAAAAAGCTGAAATTCAGCATTTAACCAACTTAATAAATTCTTGTCAGGATTATTTAGTATATCGGTTTGGGTAATATCATAAGCAGAATTGAAACATTGTCTGGCATTATTCGAAAGCTCCAGTGCAGGAGGAAAGTCAACTTTGAGTGATTTAATGTAATCACTGAAACACTTAAACATCCTGTCTTCAGGTAGCAATAGACCTGTCTTAGGAATTATCTTATTTGTATCATTGATTGTCAGATTCAAAGAGGCAAAGAACATTTCAATTTCTTCATCTCTTTGAATGACAAACGCTTCGTAATAATCTTGTGATTTCCTACAAATAACAAGGAGGTCGCCGACATTATCGTCAGATAAAAATGGAAAGCCCCTGCCGAATCTTGTCAGTCTGTATTCGTTTCTGGTACCAACTCCATAGTAAATGAATCTGCTTTCTGTTTCAAAATCATTTTGCCATTTAATTGTAATCCATTTTTCAGAATTTTTACCTTTTGTCCCCGGACTTTCAAAAAATAGCTGCCAAGCCTGCTTATGAACATGATATCCCGACTGATGACCCCCAGTTGTTCCTGTGTCATTGGCCGTAATGAATTTGGAGAAGGATATGTCAGACTCTTGGGCTGTCTGTATGGCGTATTGGAGAATACTGCTTGTCATGTCTGAGAAGTTCAGAGACTAATTGTCTACCTACATATTTCATAAGTGGCACTACTACAGAATTACCAAACTGCCTGTATGCCTGATTATCTGAAACAGGAATAACAAAAGTATCCGGATATCCCTGTAATCTTGCACATTCTCTTGGAGTTAATCGCCTTGGGTTCTTGTTTTTCTGTGGGATAAGAATTTCAGCTCCGTCCTTATAGTACCTTGCGCTTAATGTTCTTGAAATGCCATTTAAATCAGTCATTCCATATCCGAAACCATTACCCTTTGCCTTATGTTTCTCAGCATATCTGATAAGATATTCCCATAAATTATCAGACAGAGTGTATTTGGGATCAGCTTTCTTCTCAAGTATATCAACTATTCTATGATCAGCTATTGGCATATCAGGAAACTCAAACTTTTCTTTTCCTTTGAAAAAATCATTAGAAAATCCAATAATTACGATTCGCTCCCTGTGTTGAGGCACAAAATGTTTACCATCTAATACTTTCGGATAAATGGTATAATTAAGCTCCTTTAAGGTATTGGAAATCACCATGAATGTTCTCCCTGAATCATGCGAAACAAGATTCTTAACATTTTCAAGGAAAAAAGTCTTAGGTTTCTTTTCTTCTATTATCCTGGCTATATCAAAGAATAAAGTCCCCTGTGTTTCATCTTTAAATCCATGATTTCTACCCAGTGCATTCTTTTTCGTTACCCCTGCAATAGAAAACGGCTGACAGGGAAATCCTGCAATAAGAATGTCATGGTCAGGGATTTCTTTTTCGTCAATTTTTGTTATATCTCCAAATGGAACCTCACCAAAATTAGCTTCATAAGTCTTTTGGGCGAAGTAATTATATTCACTTGAAAAGACACATTTACCTCCCAATTCCTGAAATGCAAGTCTAAATCCACCAATACCAGCGAATAGGTCAATAAATGTAAACTTGGGATGTTCAACTGGCGGAAAGGGAATGTCCCATTCTATTGGAAGCCTGGCTTGGAAGTAAGGCTCATCAAGAGGATCAGCATTAAACTGCACTGCATGTAAGTACCTCAATGCTTCCTTCTCAAAAAAAGAAGAACTTCCATTCTGATACGACTGCAAAAAATGGGTCAGATGAGCCAGTTCATTTAACTCAGGTTTATTAATATTAATATTCAATTTCTTCCGTATTTCGGAATACTTAACCATGTTTTGTTCGTTGATAACAGCGTTTATTTTATAAATACAAAGGTTCAATTTTTTGTGGACATCCCTGCTCCAAAATCGTAAAACTTTCCAGCCATTATTTACAAGAAATTCATTTACTGTCTGGTCTCTTTTCTGGTTTGTTTCTATCTTTTTCCACCAGAATTCTCTATTGGTCTTAATACGATATTTTTCTCTATCCCAATCTTTCCCGTGAAAGAATTCGCTATCCACGAAGATTGCCAACTTATGTTTTCTTATTGTTAAATCTGGACATCCGAAAATTGCTTTATCATTCTTCCTGTATCTAACGCCCTGAGCCCAAAGAGCTTTTGCCAGAAGTAATTCCATCTTTGTGTTCTTACTCCTGATAGCTTTCATGTTTTTTGACCGTTGTTCTTTCGTCAGAACATCCATAATGATAAATATAAGGTTAAATACGGTAAAGTCAAGCACTCTTTGTTATTAACTGGTTTAAAGATGTCAAATATAGCCTTAACCAGTGGTCTTAATTCAGGGGAGTATTGTATGACAGTAGTTCATTCTGCCCTTGACAAAAGAACCTGCCTCACACGGTCAGGAAGCTCTTCCGGCCTGTCAGCAATCTGATCAGGGGAGAGGGAGGCAAGGAGCTCCCTGCGGTTCAATCCCCACGAGACAGCAATGACCGGAATGCCGGCAGCCTGACATGCCTCGATGTCACGGGTTTCATCCCCAACATAAACTATCCTTTCTGCATGGAGCTGTTCCCTGATCATCATCTTCCTGATAACCCTCTCCTTACCGAGGAAGTTTCTGCCGCTGTATATAAAATCAAACAGAGCCGTCAGATTGTTGAGCTCAAGAAACTGCCTGACATTCTCCACGGAGTTGGAGGTTAAAATACCCAACCCGAAACCTGCTTCGCGGATATCGCGAAGAGCCTTTTCCATGTTGTCGAAAAGCTTCATTTCAGGCACATGCCTGTTTATCTCCTTCCTGATCCTCATTACCAGCGTCAGTAACTTCAGCCTTGAGATCCCATAGGCTTCAAACAGCTCCTGGGGCCTTTTCGTCCGGAACAACTCCTGCTCCCCTTCACTGACAGGCTGACAGTCATATTCCGGGGCAATCCGGTTATAGACGTTCAATCCCAATTCGAGAGTATCGGCAAGCGTACCGTCGAAGTCAAAAACTATATGAAACATTTTATTCAATCACAGGGTGAATTACCTGGTTACCCTGACTCTTTTCTCTCCCCGGTAGCTTTTGATGTTGCCTTCCTGTTTCAGGTAACCGATCAGCGCCTGAGCGGTGGTAAGGAAGAGCGACTGGCCCGGATCAGCATGCTCGTACCTGTAGACCTGGGTCATGTAGCTGTTCATGGCGACGGAGTAGACATGGTTCAGATCGAGCGGTTTGCCGTCATCGGTGTGCACTGTGATCTCTTCCGGTTCACCATGGTCATTGACCCTGGTTTCAGTAGTGATTCCCGAGGTGAAGAGAGGTGACTTTCTGTCTGCAGACCAGGCTGCGCGCAACAGTGAAAAGATCTCGCTGCCGGTGAGTTTTGTCACCACCAGCTCATTGCCGAACGGATCAAGCTGGTAGACATTTTTGATTGTTACCGGGCCTTTGGGAAGCCTGTCGATACGCACTCCCCCCGGGTTCATCAGCGCTATGTCAGCACCGGCGGCCGCACGCTGCCCATCGGCCATCAGGTATCCCAGCTCCTCATATGACGAGAAGTCGTCAGTGGCTGTTGCTATCGCCTGGTTGAGAACCGGGTTATCATTGTACCTGTCAACCATGGAACGGATCTCAGGCTTTTCCTTTTTCGAGTTCCTGATGTCAATCAATTGCATGCTCCTGGTGACCCGGCCGGCTGCGTCAACTTTCAGTCTGATCAGGGTGCCGAATTTCAGCTTGCTGTCAGCCTGTGTAATCAGGATGCCGTTGTGGACCTGTTCCCTGTCAACCCTGGTATGTGAATGTCCTCCTATGATAAGATCAATCCCCGGCGGCATTGTTTCAGCCAGTTTCACATCCTCCTCAAACCCGATATGCGTGAGGGCAATGAAAACATCACTGCTATCCTTCAGCCAGAGGTATTCGAGGGCAGTCTCGCAGGGTGAGCGGAACACGAAATCCCTGACGTTGTCGGGATGGCTGTCAGGAATCCCGTTCTGTCCGAGTTGCAGGAGGCCGAGGAATGCCACCTTCAGCCCGTTGGGAAGGGTGATGATTTTATAAGGGTCGATTTTCAGAGGATGCCGGCCACCGCCGGATACATTGGCACAGATAAAACTGAAATCTGCCTTGCTGATCAGGTTGCCGAATCCTTCGGGGCCGGTATCAAACTCGTGGTTCCCCACTGCGCTGAGGTTGAACCCGACGGCATTCATCAGGTCAATCACCGGAAAGCCCTTCTCAGGGAACTGGTCATTCACCGGATTACCGGTCTGGTTATCGCCTGCGGCGATGAGAAGCAGATTTGGATAAACACTCCTGAGGCTGTCAACGATCCACGCCAGCTTCGGGAAATTGTCGATTGCAGCATGCATGTCATTGACGGAGAAGATTACCGCCTGGCGGTCATCCGGAGCAACAGTACCGGCCGGTGCTGCAACGGTGGTGCTGCCCTGTTTTTTCATGTCAGGGGAGGTGGCGGCGTGCCTTGTGCTGCTGCACGCGAAGAGGAGCCCGGCGGCCAGGATGACAACGAGCAGCCTGATCAGCCTGGTTCTCTTTTTGCGTCCTGACAGAATGAACAGGGCATTACCGTCTGTAAGTGCCCCGTCAGGCGCGACAATATTGCCGTACCGGTCCTCTGCAACAGGAAGCCTTTCAGGCACCTTCCGTCCTTCATGTTTGTAAAAACCCGCAATTGCATCTCTTACCCTGGCTCCGTTATGAAGGTCAAGCAGGGTATCATTCACTGTAATTTTCATCCGTCAGGCGTTTAGGTGCGATATGACGGATCAAAATACAAAAATATTCTGATTAGGATTTGTCAATTTTTTCTGAATGGCCTGGTGAAAACAGTCAGAAATGTGAAGAGTTCAAGGCGTCCGGCAATCATCAGCAGAGTCATAATCGTCTTGGCAAAAGGATTGAAGTGGGCGAAGTTGCCCATGTTTCCCGAATGGCCCAGCCCCGGGCCGATATTCGCCATTGAGGTCGCAACAGCCCCGGCTGATTCCAGGATGGATACGCCGGATAACTGCAAAAGCAATACACCGGCAATATATATTACAAAGTAAAGTGAGATGAATACCATTGTTTGGTTCACCACCCCTTCGGGCACGCCCTGTCCGTTCAGTTTGACAGGGACGACAGCGCTGGGGTGATGAAGCCTGATGAATGAGTTTCCCAGGTTTTTAAAGAATATAAGGTGCCTGGCAATCTTGATCCCGCCTGTTGTTGAGCCGGTAGAACCTCCTGAAAACATAAGCAGGAAGAGGAGGAACCAGCCAAGCGGAGGGAATGTCATGTAGTCAGCGGTTGCAAACCCCGAGCATGAGATCTGTGAGATCACCTGGAAAAATGAATGTCTGAATGAAAGGGCAAAGTTTCTGTCTGTGCCGGTATAGAGTATGATTGTCAATACGGTTACGCCAGCCGTTACGGTGAAGAGGTAAGCCCACAGTTCATCATTTGACCTAACCCTCTTTAAGTTGCCCTTGAGCAGATGGTAGAAGACAACATAACTTACTGCGGAAAGCAACATGAATATTGCGATAACATACTGAATATATGGTGAATACTCTGCCACGCTGGTATTACGGGTAGAAAAACCTCCGGTTGCAACGGTGCTGAAAGAATTGCAGAGGCTGTTGAACAGGTCCATCCCCCCGAGCAGCAGGAAGATCGTTTCCAGAGCAGTGATCCCGAGATAAATGTACAGGATCCTGTAAACCACCCCCTTGGCCTTCGGATGTATCTTTTCCTTCAATGATGATTCGAGGCTGAAGAGCTGATAGCCGGTCATTTTCAGAGATGGAAGAACGAGGATCACCAGCACTATAATCCCGATCCCGCCGATCCAGTGGGTCATGCTTCTCCAGAAAAGTATCGAGTGGGGAAGTGCCTCGACATCTGTCAGTATCGAAGCACCTGTTGTGGTCAGCCCGGAGGCAGACTCAAAAAGTGCATCGACGAAGGAGGGAATTGTTTTTCCGATGAGGTAGGGGAGTGCGCCTGCGATAGAGATCACAAGCCAGGCGGATGTGACTATCAGGTAGGTTTCCCTGTTGTTGATCTGGCCTTGATCCGGTCGCCTGCCCAGAAACCAAAGCGCTCCTCCCAGGATAATGCATATGCCGGCTGAAATAACAAACGGCCATACAGGCTCGCTGTAAATCAAAGAAACAGGAAGGCAGAAAATGACGGCGGCTGCTTCGATAAGCAGGATAGTGCCCAGCACCCTGGCAATATGAACCGGATTTATAAGCATCCATAGATTACATTACAAACGCGGCCCAAAGTTGAGTCCATAATCATAAGAATAAAATCAAGAATGAGTCAGGGCCTGTAAAGATTTTATAAAGAGAAGTACTTTCCGGGATGCCATACCTGGCTGTTTTATGATCACAGGCTACCGGCCGGCGATTCAGCTCCCAAACCTGTAACCAATGCCTGATTCGGTTATCAGAAGGACGGGGTTTGAAGGGTTTTCTTCTATTTTCTTCCGGAGCTGGGCAATGAAGACTCTCAGATACTGTGTCTGTTCCAGGTACCCGTAACCCCAGATCTCCTTCAGGATAAACCGGTGGGTAAGTACCCTTCCGGTGTTTTTGGCCAGGAGTGTAAGCAGGGAATATTCCGTGGAAGTAAGCTTTATGATTTCCCCGCTTTTGCGAACCACGTGGTTGAGCATGTCAATTGTCAGCGATCCGAATTCCATCAGCGGCGTATCCTTTTTTTCTTCGCTCAGCCTGATTGCAGCTCTTATCCTGGCTACAAGCTCCCCGCCCCGGAAAGGCTTCGTAAGGTAATCATTAGCCCCCCGGTCAAGCGCCTTGATGATATCATCCTCAGAGTTTCTCACTGACAGTATGATGACGGGCTTTGTATACCATTCCCTTAATGTCTCCAGGAGTTTCATCCCGTCCATGTCAGGCAATCCCAGGTCAAGGATAACCAGCGCAGGACTGTGGGTTGCTGCTGCCACCAGGCCTTCCTTACCGGTAGTTGCAAAGACGGTGTTGAACCCGTATGTTGAGAGTGAGATCTCAAGCAGTCTTCTGATCTGTACCTCATCATCAATGATCAGTATGGTCCTGTTATCATTCATTCTGCAAGATTAAGCTGGTTTATGTCCGGGATTTCGGACGGAATTGTCACAGTGAAGATGGCTCCTCCTTCCCTGATGTTCGAAACGGAAACAGTACCCCTGTGTGCATCCACAAGTCCCCTTACAATTGACAGCCCCAGGCCAAGACCGCCTGCCGGCGATCCTTCAACGCGGAAGAATTTGTCGAAGAGCCGCGGGAGTGAAGCAGGAGGGAAGCCCGGTCCGCTGTCCGATACCCTGATAACTAGTCCCTTATTCTCGTATGAAGCCTCCGTTTTTATGGCCGAGCCCGGGGGGGAGTGCTGTGTCGCGTTGAGCAATAGGTTATTAAGAATGAGCTCCACGAGACTGAAGTCAATCCTGACCAGTGGCATATCTTCCGGTATTGACATGATCACGTGAAACTGCGCAAGCTCCTGTTTCAGGCTCAGGGTGACCCTTTGAAACAGGTCTGTCACATCGTGCCAGTCAAGCCGGAGGGAAATCCTTCCGCTCTCAATACGTGACATGTTAAGCAGGTTTTCGGTCATATGATTCAGCCGGGCTGATGCCTTGAGGATTTCGCCATACAGTTCCTTCCTGTTTTCTTCCGAAGCCTCTGAGGACATCAGGGTATCAGAGGCCCCCATAATAGCCGCAATTGGTATTCTGAACTCATGTGAAACCAGGTTAAACAGAGTGCCATAGAACCTGTCTGATTCATCCAGAACCCTTGCCCTTGTAGCCATCTCACCCAGGAACTCACGTTCGATGGCGCCTGCAATGTGTGAGCAGCAGGTATCCCAGAAGGCGTCCTTGTTCCTGTACCGTTCTTCAGCGATCCTGCATACGGCAACACCGGGATTTATCATTGCCCCGGTCAGGGGAAAGTATGTAAACGGTTCATGCGGCCTGTTTCCTGTAAACCTTCCCGCTTTCCTCTGGTTGGCAAACACCCATTTGACCAGGTCATGATCAGGCTGGTCATCATCCTCGCCGGACTCAGCGGCAGGCTGGCAGACCAGGGTATTGTTCCCGTCCTGAATGATGAACCGGGCTCCGGCCCCTGAATTTGTCCTGAAATGTTCCTCAGCCACCCTGATGACTTCATCGGTACCGCGCACTCCTGACAGTCCGGCCGTCAGGCGGAACAGGGCATTTGTCTGATTCTCCCTGTCGCGGACAGCCCTCTCCTGTCTCCTGATCCTGTTGGTGAGTATCCCGTTGAGCAGAGCGATGATGAAGAACGAGACAAACATCAACCTGTCTTCAGTGTTGGCAATGTGAAAAGTATGAAATGGAGGGATGAAGAAGTAATTCCATGAAACGGCGCTCATGGTTGAAGCGAGCAGGACGGGCCCTATCCCGAGGAAAACAGCCAGAATGGCTACCACAAAAAGGAGTATAAATGATACAATGTGATAGCTCTGCGGAGAGGATAGTGGCAGGCATACAAGTGTTGTGAGACCAATTATCAGTATCACAAGCAGATAGTGAAAAATGTGTTTCACTGTGCCTGAGAGCCGGCCCGTCAGAATGCCATTCATGCGGTTCTTGTTTTCAATGCAAATTTAAGTTGTGAAAGGGTATAATGATTTCTTACTGTGCGGCTAATTTGGCGACTGTTTCATAAAGACTTTATCAATAATCAGGCTGATAGTGAAAAGAATTTATAAAGGAGACCGGCAGGCGGCCGACATAAGCTGAAGGCGCTAAAAATCAGTGATTTAATAACAGATACAGCATGCTTTGCCGCGAAAATGGCCCGGAAAATTGTAACCCTGAAGCCTTTATGGCCGTTTAACATTTTGCATTACACACCGGCGAGGGTATGTAGTCAGATGGTTCATGAAGAAATGGATCCTATATAGTATTTCCGTATTGTTGTCGTTGAATGCCTGGGGGCAGAGCTGCTCAATTCTATCAAAGGCCAACAACATAACCCCGGATAAACTTTGTTCACCGGTGACCGCCACCTGGACCGTAAGCTATACGGGTGTTGATGACGGAGGGGCACCGGTGGCAATTAGGTTTGACTGGAACAATGGCAATATTGAAACCCTGTCTGCCACTGAAACTTCCCCGGGTGTGTTTGAAGCAACTTCAATAAACACCTATACCTCAGCAGGAAGTATCTGCAACTACCACCCGCAGGCCACACTGGTGGTTGACGGGGTACTGTGCACCTCATCATCCCAGGAACAGATAGTGACAGTATGGGATGATGATGATCACAATGGAGGCCATATGCATATCAATCCGCTGGTCTACCCGATCTGTTTCGGCAACAGCGCCAACGTCCGTTTCCAGGACCTTACGCAGTTTAACTGTGTGCCTCCGCAGGAAAGGGATAATCCCAACGTCAGCACCAGGTGGATACAGTGGGTCTATGGTACAGACATCACAATGACCGGTATTCCGGTTACTGTTGACGGTCACAGCAGGACATTTCCCTACGTTGACAATGTTATCACACTTACCGGCCCGGTGACCGGTTCCGGAGAATGGTCTGATGTTATTTTCGTAGCAAATGACAAGCTGATAGGTCAGTACTTTGAGGTTACCCTGCGTAACTGGAACTACTGTAATCCGTACGATGACCCGACAATCCCTGGTTTGCCGCATGACCGTGTAAACGGTGACCATCCGCCGGTAGTCACCACCGCAAGGATATTGATTGTACCCTACCCTGATGCGACCATCATGCCGGTTGACCCGATGTGCGCAAATGCCTCACCGGTAGCCCTGACGGGGCATGATCCGGGAGGCACATGGACCGGAAGCGGGGTGAGCGGCAACATATTTGATCCCTCACTTGCCGGGCCCGGCAGCCACACCATAAGGCATGAGATTGTAAATGCCGACGGATGCCGGGATGATGATCAGACAACAATTACCGTTTACCCCGTTCCCGATGCCACGATAATCACGGCCGGGATCGCCTGTTCAACCGACCCGGTTATTGTACTTCAGGCAAATGACCCGGGGGGCGTATGGTCCGGCACCGGTGTCTCGGGAAATCTTTTCTATCCGGCGGTGGCCGGATCGGGAAACCACCTGATAACTTACTCCATCACCGATGCCAACGGCTGTACTGATACTGATTCAGCGATCCTCACCGTTGCAACGCCTGACGCTACCATCACCCCGCTGGATACCCTCTGCGAAGACAGTCCGTCAGTCCTGCTGACGGCACATGACCTGGGAGGGGTCTGGTCAGGGCCGGGGGTAGTGGGCAACAGGTTTGTGCCTGCTCTCGCCGGCACAGGGAACCATATTATCAAATATGAAATCCTGAACACTGACTGCGCTGCGGTTGACACGGCCGTGGTAACAGTCATGGCGCTGCCTTCAATAATAATTGATGATCCGGGGACCCTCTTCCTCAATGGTCCGCCGGTGGCGCTGACGGCCTACCCCACCGGAGGCACATGGTCAGGGCCGGGCATGACAGGCAATCTGTTTGATCCGTCTGAAGCCGGGCTTGGCAATCACATGCTTACCTATTCAATTCCTCCCGAGAGCTGGGGATGTGCAGCACAACGCGATGTATATGTCAGCGTGATCATGCCGCCGATGCCTGTGGCCGACTTTGAAGGAGAAACATCGGGATGCGCCCCGCTCACCGTTCAGTTTATAAACAAGAGCCAGCACGGCGAGAGCTACACGTGGGATTTCGGTGACAGACAGTATTCATCTGAAAAGGATCCTGTGCACACTTATTTTGTTCCCGGGACATACCTGGTGAAGCTCACCGTCCACAACATTGCGGGTGAATCGGTTCGTAACGGAGTTATAGAGGTTTACCAGAATCCGTCAGCCATTTTCGATGCCTATCCCAAAAACGTTGTAAACAATGAGCAGATAGTTATTTTCTACAGTTATTCATACTTCGCCGGATCATGGCTGTGGAGATTTGGCGACGGGGAGACCTCCACTGAGGAGAATCCTTACCACAAATATGTGTCGCCCGGGTCATATACAGTTTCACTTCTTGTCTCCACACAAGAGGGCTGTATTGATTCGGCGGTGATGGAGACGCCGGTACTGGTTGAGTGGAAGGAGGGAACCCTGAAGTTTCCCAATGTTTTCAAGTGGAACGGTACCGGGCCCACCGGAGGAGAATGGTCGGAGGGTGTGTATCCCTCAATGGATGAGGTGTTCAGACCGTTTTTTGAGAATTTCATGGAATACACACTCCAGATATTCAACAGGTGGGGTGTGCTGATCTATGAGAGCAATAACCGTAAGAAGGGATGGGACGGTTACTTTGGAAACGGTAACCTTGCTCCCCAGGGTGTATATGTCTGGAAGGCATCAGGAAGGTATGCCGACGGTGAATATTTCGACATGGTGGGGGATGTGACCTTCCTGCACTAACTGAAGGTTACCGCTTCTCCCGGTGTAATGCCCATAATGCGGGATCATCTCTAAGAAGATGGAGAGAATGATTTTCTACTCCAGCTCTTTCTGAAAAATCCTGAATTTCTTGACCACCTTGCAGCCAATCCGTTCGTATTCACCTCTCATTCTCATATTGTCTTCGAGGACGAGGTGGCTGTCTATGGTCTCCATTCTGCTGTTGATGGCATCACGGAGTATCTTCACGCCCATCAGCACGTCAATGCCCTTTCCCCTGAACTCCTTTTTGACTCCGCCGAGCATCATCATCAGCTTTCTTGAACGTTTTGATTCTCTGAGGATTCTGAAGATCCCGAACGGGAGAAGTCTTCCCCTGCAGGCTTTAATGCCGGCGCTCAGGTCGGGCATCCCTATGGCAAATCCTATCACTTCTCCATCCTTCTTCACGGCCTTAATGAACTTCGGATCAAGTATGGGAAGATAACGTGCCGCGAAGTCTTTTTTCTCCTTGTCATTCAGCGGAACAAACCCGTAAATCTCCGCGAAAGTGTCATTCATCACCTCAAGGATGGGAATGATAAAGGGTTTCAGTTGTTTCTTGGCAGTGAATTCAATGATTTCGAAATCCCTGCTTTTGGTAATCCTGTCAAGGACCCGTTCATAGACAACCGGGAACTCCCTGGGTATTTCTCCAAGATAGTTTACCAGGTCGATTTTTTTCGTATATCCCTCATTCTCTATCAGCTCAAACATGTATGGAGAATTATTGGCAGCTGTAATGAACAACGGATACTGGAATCCTTCAATCTGGAATCCCTGCGGGTCCTTGTCGGAAAAACCAAGTGGCCCGACAAGCTTTGACATGCCGTTTTCCTTTGCCCACTGTTCGATGCGGCTGATCAGGGCATGAAAGACATCAGCGTCATTATAGCACTCCATAAAGCAGAACCGTCCGTGGTTCTCGTGGTTGATCTCATTATACCTCCGGTTGATGATTCCCATAATCCTGCCTACAGGCTTGTTGTCCCTGTAGGCCGTCAGGAGGAGGGCGTCAGCATACCCGAAAGACTTGTTCTTCTTTTTGTCATAAAGCTCCCACTCATCCATATAAATTGGTGGAAGCCAGTCAGGTTCGTTCCTGTGAACCTTTTCAGGCAGATAGATGAAATCACGGAGATCCTTGCGCGTGATTACCTCTTTAACGGTAATTTCTCCCATTTCAGTCAGGTTGGGTTGTGATAAAGATAGTTTAAGTTTTTTCTTTGGCTTCTTTTTTGTCAATATTATCAGCCACCCGGAGCAATTGCCTGGTATCAAGGATATTGACAAAAAAGAGTGCAATTACCACAACAAAAGCGGAGTAGTTTAGTGATCCCGGAAAAAGAACCTCTGCGATCATTATCAGCCCGATGATTATTCTGACCTCTGTGGGCCCCACTTTCCCCGAGTCGATTGAATACCTGCCAGTGATACTGAATCTGATGAGTGCAATTATAATTTCCCATCCGTAGAGCACAACAAAGCCATATCCCAGCAGTTTCCAGGTGCCTTCAGCATAAACGATGTAACCTAAACCTATCAGTATGATGCTTATCCAGTCAATTGTTATGTCAAGTGTAAACCCGTATTTTTTTCTCGGTTTATTCCTGTAATATGCAAGCCTTCCGTCGAGGGAATCTCCGAACCAGCTTACTGCAAAGCCAAGTAATCCCAGCAGGAGGAAATTCCTGTTGAAGAACGAGGCAAGGATGAAGCTGCCACATACGATCATGTTTCCGAAAAACCCGATACCGGTCAGCATGTTTGATGTGATGAAGGCCGGGATCCGTTGTACCAGCCAGGAGATGGCCATCTCTTCCTGCCTCTTGAGGAGATTGGTTCTTGGCCTGTCACTGAAGACATTCCTGAGAACCTCTCCGTTGAAAAGTGATTTAAGGTTATTCCTGGTCGTCATGACAGTGATTTGACTTCTAAGTTAAATTAAATTACCATGAACGAACTTTTCCGGCATAGGCATTTCATAGACTTTTTTTCTGAGGTACTCACCCAGCGAAGAAGCGTCAGTGAAGCGTGACTGTTCATCGACGCTGATTATTTCACCGATGCCGATTCTCTGTTGACTTCCCCTTTTGTTAAATACTTCTGACGGCAGTCTCAGCAGTCGTACTCTCCAGTTGATCAGTCCGAGGAAGTAAAAAAAAGCAGAATTCATGTCAAAAAACCTTATTGGCAGCACCGGCACCTTCACTGAGTGAATCAGGTGGAGGATGCTTTCCTGCCACGGGCGGTCCCTTACTTTCATGTCTCTCAGGCTGAAGTCGGAGACAGCTCCCGAGGGGAAGAATCCCAGTGGATGCCCGGCGCCGAGATGTCCGATGGCTTCCCTTATACCTCTGATGCTGGCAGCCTTGATGCCGTGCTTTTTATTGCCTGTGGGCACTACCGGGATAAAGTTGACATCGAGGGTTTTTATCAGGGAGAGGAGTTTGTTGACAATGAATTTGTAATCGGGCCTTATCCTGGCCATCATATCAATGGTCATGATTCCGTCGAGCCCGCCGTATGGATGGTTTGACACGGTTATAAAGGCACCTCCGGGCAGGTCTCTAAGCCTTTCTGGGTTGCCGACCACGTAGCTGACTCCTACATCTTTAAGCAGCCTGGTGGTGAATTCTGGCCCGTTCCATGCTCCTGAATTGTCATATACCCTGTTGACTTTGTCGATTGCCAGGAAACGGATCATCCATTCCGCAAAGCGCTGCCCTTTAGCGCCCCTGAACAGAAATGACAACGGTTCGAGATCTTTTGGCTCAATTACCTTCATGGCATAAATCCCAAATTTACTAAATAATAATCACCAAACCATGGAGGTTAATTTGCTGCCATGTTAAAGAGGATGAGCAATGAAATGGAATTCATGTTTCAAAAACAATATATTTGGGCCGTGTTTCCGCAGAATATTAAACATCTGTAAATGTAAACCGATGAAGAAGCTTTTCCTGGCCATGGCGGCGCTTGCCACAGTACTGATCTCCTGCCAGAGTGACAGATCAACCGGCCCGGCTGATCTCGCAAAGAACAGTATTATTCCAAAACCAGTGTCGGTGACCTCTACTGGCGGGACATTCATGCTAACCCGGAAGAGTGACATCATTGTGATGCCGGGCAGTCCGGAAGAAGTTGCCGGTATTGGCCATTACCTGGCCGGCAGATTGAATCCCTCAACCGGGCTCGGGCTTAAAGTGATCACTGATGGAGGCAAACCCGGGAAGGGAGACATTCAGCTTGTCATTAGCGAAGCTGACTCCACTCTTGGCGACGAAGGCTACGAGCTTATCATCACCGGGAAGCTGTTGACACTGACTGCAGCCGGGCCTGCCGGGTTATTCCGTGGCATCCAGACCATAAGGCAACTGTTTGTTCCTGAGATTGAGTCTGATACGGTTCAGCCCGGGCCATGGACCATACCCACCGGAACCATACGTGACTGGCCTGAATACGGGCATCGCGGAGAGATGCTTGACGTTGCGCGCCATTTCTTCAGCCCGGAGGATGTAAAGAGATTTATTGATCACCTGGCACTTTATAAAATGAATGTTCTTCATCTCCATCTATCCGATGACCAGGGCTGGAGAATCGAGATAAAATCCTGGCCAAACCTTACCGCCCATGGAAGTAAAACCGAAGTTGGCGGTGGCGAAGGAGGATATTTCACCCAGGAGGAATATTCAGATATCGTAAAGTACGCCAGTGAGAGATACATTACAATCATTCCTGAGATTGATATGCCCAGTCATACAAACGCAGCTCTCTCATCCTATCCGGAGCTCAATGTGAACGGCAAGGCTACAGAGCCATATACCGGAACAGACGTTGGATTCAGCACCCTTGACACCCGCTCGGAAACCACATATAAGTTTGTAGACGATGTTGTTCGCGAGATCGCGGCTCTTACTCCGGGGCAGTACTTTCATATCGGAGGTGATGAGTCACATTCTACCAGGATCGATGATTACATCTACTTTGTAAACAGAGTACAGGATATTGTTGAATCACACGGCAAGAGCGTAACAGGCTGGGACGAGATTGCCAATGCAACGCTTAAGCCCGGTGCTGTGGTTCAGTACTGGGCCCGGGCAACAAATGCAATAAAGGGCGTTAACCAGGGTGCGAAAGTGCTTATGTCACCCTGCAAGTATGCCTATACTGACATGAAATATGACTCAACAACTGTCCTGGGATTGAGCTGGGCCGCTTACATAGAGGTGGATGATGCCTATAACTGGGATCCTGCCACACTTGTACCGGAGATCGGCAGGGAAAAAATAGTAGGGGTGCAGGCCCCGCTATGGGCAGAGACCATCTCAACTTTCAGCGAAGCTGAATATCTTATTTTTCCTCGTCTTCAGGGTTATGCCGAGATAGGATGGACTCCTTCGGACATGAGGTCATGGGATGAATACCGTGTTCGGCTTGCTGCACATGGGAAACGGATGGAGATACTCAACATCGGATTTTATCGCTCTCCTCTTATTGAATGGGATCAGCCGGACATGTAACATATAAAATGCCTGGTCATATTGACTGAAAATTAAACACTATAAAAGATCATGGATTTCTTACTTGAAGGTATCACCAATATCACATGGCAGCAGGCAGTGATGTGGGTTATAGGTGCGCTGCTGATTTATCTTGCAATTGCGAAACAGCTTGAACCATCTCTTTTACTGCCAATGGGATTCGGGGCTATCCTTGTCAACCTCCCCTTGTCAGGAGCGCTGAACCAGACCCTGTCCGGGATAGGAGAGGTGACCGGCATCCTTGACTGGTTGTTCAAGGTAGGTATTGAGGCGTCAGAAGCGATGCCGCTTTTGCTGTTCATCGGGATCGGGGCAATGATCGATTTCGGTCCGCTACTTTCCAACCCAAGGCTCTTGCTCTTCGGCGCGGCAGCGCAGTTTGGTATTTTTGCAACCGTGGCTGCTTCCGTTCTGCTGGGCTTTGATCTCAGGGATGCTGCCTCAATCGGGATAATAGGAGCAGCTGACGGCCCTACTTCCATCCTGGTATCACAGGTGCTGAAGAGTGATTATATAGGACCGATTGCCATTGCGGCATACTCCTACATGGCACTGGTTCCCATTATACAGCCCTTTGCCATCAAGATGTGCACCACTGAGAAAGAGCGAAAGATCAGGATGGAATATAATCCGAAAAGCGTTTCAAGGCTGACAAGGATACTGTTCCCAATATCGGTCACTATAATTGCTGGTCTGGTGGCCCCGGCCTCAATTGCACTTGTGGGCTTCCTGATGTTCGGCAACCTGATAAGGGAGTGCGGAGTGCTCAGGTCATTGTCTGACAGCGCTCAAAAGGAGCTGGTGAACCTCATAACCCTGTTGCTTGGAATAACCATTGCAGCCAGCATGCAGGCTGAAAAATTTGTGGCGCTTGACACGGTCAAGATCATGGGCCTCGGTCTCCTGGCATTCATCTTTGATACCATAGCAGGTGCCTCGTTTGCCAAGCTTCTCAACCTGTTCCTGAAGGAAAAGATCAATCCCATGGTTGGAGCAGCCGGTATTTCGGCATTTCCCATGTCTTCACGCGTCATCCAGAGACTGGGTCTCGAAGCTGACCCGACCAATCACCTGTTGATGCACGCAGCGGGAGCAAATGTTTCAGGCCAGATTGCCAGCGTCATTGCCGGCGGTGTTATTATAGGCCTTGTACCCGGTTTACTATAAAAGGAGGTGAATGATGAATGCAGATTTCTTTAAGTCGTTGGATCTGATGGGGAAGGGTATGACAGCCATCTTCGTCGTCATTATTGTAATCTACCTTTCTGTTAACCTTATGCTGAGGCTTACAGAAAGCAAGAAGAAGGAGACGAAAGAATAGAGTTCCACAGATACTTTTCGGAGCGTCTGTG
>ERZ1026814.372-NODE-372-length-27984-cov-6.444125_pt1 | contig 27984 bp, 19 predicted proteins | sample MGYA00520871_ERZ1026814 | MGnify/ENA primary metagenome ERZ1026814 (study PRJEB33270, sample SAMEA104284478) | anaerobic digester metagenome | biome: Anaerobic digester microbiome; feature: mesophilic sludge digester; material: Anaerobic digester biomass | place... | reverse complement strand
TGGCGGTGTTCTTGCTGATGGCCGAGCACGGGCTGGGGTACGTGCCGCCGGCCTCGACGGGGCTGGTGTTCGGCGACGTGCCGATCGATCACTGGGCGGGGGATTTCATCGAGCAGTTGGCGGCGGAAGGGATCACTTCGGGGTGTGCGCCATCGCTGTACTGTCCGGACGGGATCGTGACCCGGGCGGAGATGGCTGTGTTTCTGAGCGTAACGTTCAACTTGAAGCTGTACGACTAGTCCTCCCTCCCGCCTGGCCGATCGAGAGTCGAGGGCGTTCCCTCACCCCGACCCGCCGGCGCGGCCGAGGGCATCCACGCCCACCTCGTAGGAGCAACGCGCTCGGCCGGGGAGTCGCCGCAGCGGTAGGTGCCGATTGTCGGACGGCGCCACCGGCGGCGAAGCTCGTCTGGGGACGCGGACCTCGACGGCGCGAGCACTGCGTATTGACTCCCTGACGTATCGGGCCTACGCTCACCGCGCCGTGCTCAACCGAGGCGTAGCGAGCGGACACCGATTGGAGAACCGTATGCGAGCCCTGACCGCCCATGCTCCGAATCGCCGTGAGGCCGTTGCCGCAAACGTCTGGCTGGCCGCGCTGCTCGCGCTGGCCGTGCCGACGGCGGCGCTCGAGCTGCCGCACCCGACGCCGCTGAGCCCGGCGGCGTACCTGGTGACGGTGACCAACCCCGGGCCCGGTGTCGGTACGATCGCCTCAGACCCGGCAGGCCTGTCGTGCGACACCTCGTGCTCGGGGTGGTTTCCCGCCGGCAGCGCGCTGACGCTCAACGCGACCGCGGCCGCTGGAAACGAGTTCATGCGGTGGTTCGGGGACTGCGAAGGAACGGCCCCGTGCACGCTCACGATCGACGGACCGAAGACCGCGGTCGGGTACTTCAAGCCAGCCGGTGACCCTTACACGATCCTCCGGCACTTCATGCCCGGTGCGCATGACGGGGCGGGGCCGTACTACACGCACCTCGTCTCCGACGGCACGTTTCTCTATGGAATGACGCTCTACGGAGGGCGGTCCGACTACGGTGTCGTCTTCCGCATGCGTCCGGACGGGACCGATCGCGAGCTTCTACACGAGTTCGTGGGGGGAGTCGATGACGGTCGGTCTCCCTATGGGTCGCTGACGCTGGTGGGCAGCGTTCTCTACGGGATGACGGCATACGGGGGTGAGAACGATGCGGGCGTTGTTTTTCGGCTGCAGACCGATGGCACCGGCTTCGCAGTTCTCCGCTCGTTCGGCGGTTCTTCGGACGACGGGCGAACACCCCATGGATCACTCATTGTGTACGAGGGCGACCTGTATGGGATGACGAGATTCGGAGGGTCGTTCGGCGTCGGGACTGTCTTTCGGCTCGGCACGGACGGTTCTGGTTACCAGATCCTGCGATCCTTCGACTGGTACTCTGGCGACGGGTACTATCCGACCGGCGCACTGACGCCGCTGGGTGGGTATCTCTATGGGACGGCGCCATATTACGCCTTTGGGACCGGCGCCGTTTTCAGGCTCAGACCTGACGGAACAGAGTACCAGGTGGTCTATGCGTTCGACTTCGAGGACAACCCGGGGCGTCCCTGTGATTCACTGATCGCCGACGGCGGCTTCCTCTATGGTATGACAAACCACTTTTCGCAAGCCAGCGGATCGGTCTTCAGGCTCGCTGCTGACGGAACGGATTTCCAGGTGCTGGTTTGGTTGCATTCCGACAGTGGAAGCGAGCCCTATGGATCGCTCATCGTGAAGGATGGTGCCCTCTTCGGAGTGACGTCGGCAGGGGGCACCTACTCGGCCGGAACGGTCTTCAGAGTCGGTACGGATGGGACCGGATTCTCAGTTCTGCACGCGTTTCGTGAAAACCCCGAAGACGGGAGGGACGCCTACGGCTCTCTCCTTGCACTGGGCGACCAGCTCTATGGCTTGACGCACTCCGGTGGCAGCGGGTTGCGCGGGACGGTCTTCAGGCTCGGCCAAGATGGGACGTCCTACCAGATCGTCCACTCGTTCTCGCCGCCAGGACCCGACTGCGGTCAGTCACACGGGGAACTGGTCGCCCAGGGGCAGAGCGTCTTCGGATCGGCCTACCAAGGCGGTTCCGCAGGGCTCGGTGCGGTCTTTCGCGTGAACGCCGACGGCACCGATTATCAGATCCTCCACTCGTTCGCCGGGGGAGCTGAGGACGGCGCCAGGCCCTATGCCGGGCTGGCAGTGGGTGATGGCGTCCTCTACGGCACCACCTTGCAGGGGGGCAGCGCCGACCAGGGGACGGTTTTCAGGGTCAATACGGACGGCAGCAGCTTTCAAGTCCTCCACTCGTTTGGCACTTTCGCCAAGGACGGGAGGCGCCCCTTTGGCTCGGTCGTTCATAGCGACGGCGTCTTGTACGGTGTGGCCGCCGAAGGTGGACCTCATGATTTCGGGATGCTCTACAGAATCAACACCGATGGGTCCGGCTATCAGTTGGTCGCTGACCCCTACCAAGGGGGCGGCGAGATGCCGAAGGGAACACTCCTGCTCCATAACGGGTGGCTCTATGGGACAACGGTCGATGGCGCCTGGTACGGAAGCGTGTTTCGGGTCAGAACCGACGGCTCGGGCTACACGGTCCTGCACTATTTCGGTAGCAGTGCGCAGGACGGGCGCTATCCCTACGGCAGCCTCACGATGGCAGGCGAGACGCTGTTCGGAACAACCTTCTCGGGTGGAAGTAGGAGCAGGGGTTCTCTCTTCTCGCTTCGCCCAGACGGTTCCGAGTACAAAGTGCTCCACGAATTCCTCGGTGCCCCCGGTGACGGCGCCAACCCCCATGGGTCGCTCTTGGCCAGGGAAGGCGCTCTTTATGGACAGAGCGTTTTCGGTGGAGCCTTCGGTTATGGTTGTCTATTTCGCATCAACCAGGATGGGAGCGCGTACAAGGTCCTGCACTCGTTTCCCTCGGCACCGAGAGACGGAGGAGGTCCCTACGCGACCCCTTTGCTGGTCGGCGACCTTCTCCTTGGTTTGACGGCAGAAGGCGGTGCGGGCAACGGCGGCACCCTGTACACGCTTCGCAAGGACCTGACGATTGCCGGCACCATCACCACAGGTGGCCTGCCGCTTCCCGCAGTGACCTTGCTGGGACTCCCCGGCGAACCTCGAACGGACGCCAACGGCCACTACTTCGCCAGGGTTCCCCAACGCTGGACGGGGCAGGTGATTCCGGTTCTCAGTGGATACTCCTTCTCTCCAGCCTCGCGTTCATTCTCCGACGTCCAGGCCGACCGCCTGGACGAGGACTTCGAGTCCTCGACGTGTGCCAGCCTTTCGTTGCTCCCTGAGGAGCTTCCCTCCGGTTGGCTGGGTGACGGGTACAACGTGCAGCTCGCGGTGACAGGCGGGAGCTCCCCGTTCACTTTCGCTCTGGGTTCAGGGACGCTCCCAGCGGGGATCGTGCTCGACGGTGAGACCGGAGTCATATCGGGGACACCGGTGAGTGCCGGTGGTTTCACGTTCGCAATTGTTGCGTCCGACACAGCGGGCTGCTCCACCTTCCGGACCAATACGATTGCCGTCTCGAGCCACCTGAGCCCGGTATCGCTGCGAGTGGACGAGTTCCCAGGTGGTTCAATGAACTCGGATCTGAACGGTGTATTGGAAAAGGGTGAGAGCGTCACCGTTTCGCCGTCCTGGCACAACGGTTCAGGTGTTCCGAGGGTGATCGCATCGACTGCATCGAACGCGGCGGGACCCGCGGAAGGCGAGTATGGGGTGAGCGCGTCGACAGTCAGCTACGGCACTATCCCTCCAGGAACCACAGTCGACGCAGCCACAGCCACCGGTGACGCGTTCTTCTACTTTGTCCGCCTCAGTCCCTTCTCAACTCGTCCGGCACCTCACTGGGACGCACGGTTTACCGAGACGCTCAGCGATGGCACGACCAAGACCTGGACCGTGCACATCGGCGACTCGTTCGCCGACGTGCCGCGGAGTCACTGGGCGTATCGCTTCATCGAGACCATCTTCCACAACGAGGTCACGGCTGGGTGCGGCGGTGAGCCGCTCGGTTACTGCCCTGAGGCCACGTTGACTCGGGCCGAAGCGGCGGTGCTGCTGCTGATGGCCAAGCACGGGTCCGGCTACGTGCCGCCGCCGGCGACGGGGCTGGTGTTCGGCGATGTGCCAGCCGACCACTGGGCGGGAGACTTCATCGAGCAGTTGGCGGCGGAGGGGATTAGCAGCGGGTGTGCGCCGGCGATGTACTGTCCGACCAGTCCGATCACGCGGGCGGAGATGGCGGTGTTCTTGCTGATGGCCGAGCACGGGCTGGGGTACGTGCCGCCGGCCTCGACGGGGCTGGTGTTCGGCGACGTGCCGATCGATCACTGGGCGGGGGATTTCATCGAGCAGTTGGCGGCGGAGGGGATCACTTCGGGGTGTGCGCCATCGCTGTACTGTCCGGAGGGAATCGTGACCCGGGCGGAGATGGCGGTGTTTTTGAGCGCGACGTTCGGGCTGGAGCTGAACCAGTAAGGAGCGCTGCCGGGTGGGCGAAGGCCCGTGTGTCCAGCCGTGCTGCTACGCTCGCGTTCTGGAGGGCTCGTGGCACCGGTTTTCGACCTACAGACCTTCCCCTTCCCCCTCATGCGCCCAGGGATGGTCCACCGCACCGGCGCCGACTCGGCGACTTCTCACTCGAAGCAGCCGCGCTCCCGGGGTACTTGACAAGGTCGACAGAGTGAGAGAGAGTCCCTGTCCAACAATGGAGTGCCTGTGGGATCATCGACTCCGTGCTCGCTCGACTGCCCATGATCGCACCGGCTATTCTCGCGGCGGTCCTGCTCGCGGCGGCGCCGGCCGAGGTCATCGTGCCGGTCGCCTGCGACGAGAGCCTGCACTCCGGGCAGCCGTGGCTCCACGAGATCACCCTCGGGGGTTGGCTTCCCACCGGCGAGGGAACACTGCTGCGGCTGAGCGACGGTATGGCCTCGGTGCGCACGGGTGGGGCGATGGTCCGCGAGCGGTCGTTTGCACCGCTCCCGTTTGAGCCAGATGTTTTCGCCTACGACCCGGAAACCCCACGGCTGGCCATCGCGGCGGTACCGCCGGGCATGCGAGACGGCCTCGGTAGCCGGGTCGCTGTGTGGCAGGACGGGCGGTGGAAGACCCGCGCGGAGCCCAGGGCGGAGGTTACGGCGCTGTTCTGGCACGGCGCCACCCTGCACGCGGCCGTGACGACGTGCACCAGCCGGAGGTGCTCGAACTCGACCTCGCAGAGCGAGCTGATGGACCTGCCGGAGGAGCTCGTGGTCTGGAAGACGCTCGCTCCCGGAGCGCGGGCGTGGCAGGACGTGCTTTCGCTCCCGGTGCCGCAGCCGTGGCGCGAGGAGCTCGGGCGCCATTACCCTCGCGGCAAGTGGGACTTCGATATCGGGCGATGGCAGCTGGCCATTCGAGAGCTCACCGCCGGCTTTTTCCGGCCGACACCCTCGGGGCGTTTCTGGTTCGTCGGCAAGGGGCTGGGGCCTGTCCAGCTTCGCGATGCCAGAGGCCGCCTCGAGACCATGGTCGCAATCCCCGGGCTCGTGCCCCAGTTTCGGTCCTCCTCGCGGGCGCTCGGCTCGGGCGTTGTGAGGCTCCCTGCGGCGGCGATCCTGGCCGCTGCGTCGCTGCGGGAGGATCTGCTCGTCCTGGCCTGGCTCGACGGGGGTCTGGGGGTGGTCCAGATCGATCCTCGGGGCACGGTCACCACGCGGCTGCTTCCCGAAGGCACCACGATTCGACAGCTCTGGGTGGAGGAAGGCCGGGTCCAGGTGGCCCGGCCGTGCGGTGTGCTACCGCTCGTGCCCTCGTCTGACGAGTAGCGGACGTTGCTCTGGAGGTCCCTATGCTGGCCACATGTGCTCTGCTTTTTGCTGCTGCCGCCTCGACCGGAGTCCCGGAGGTCACGGTGCACCCCGTGCCTGCCGAGCTTGCCGCTGCGATCCCGAAGGAGGCCTACCACTTGTTCAGCGGGTCCGGTAGAACGCTCGCCTGGCTGGCGCCGGCTGGCACCGAGGTGGTCGTGTGGCGGAGCGGAAAGCTCGAGGTCCTCGCCCTGCCACCTCCGCCTCCGACGGTCGGTGCAGTCAGGATGGCGGTCTGGGACGACCGGTACGACCGGCTCGCCGTGCTCGCGGGACCGGAGCTAAGCCAGCCTGCGGTATGGCTCGCCGACGATCGACGGTGGCAATCAACGCCCGAGCTGCGCGGCATCCCCGGACTGATCTGTGCCGTGCGTGGGCGCGTGCTGGTGGGGTCACTGCCGGCCCCGCAGGGCTTTTCGTCCCCGCCTCCCGGAAAGAAGGAGGAGGGAGAGGTCAAGCAGGAAGCGGAGGTCTGGCTGGAGCTCGTCGCTTCCACCAGCACATCGTGGACGCCCTTCGTGACCTCTGGGTTGTCGAACGTCTTGGCTGAGGAGGCCGAGGCACGCCGCAAGTCCAGCAAGAAGCCGGTCGATCGGTTCTCGACGGCGACCGAGACTGCGAGCTGGTCGGCATCCATCCTGGTGCCTCGCAGCGATGGTCGGTACTGGCTGGTCAACCGCTACGCGGGGGATTTGGCGGTGCTGTCGACCTCGGGAGCGGTGCAGTGGGAGGGGCGCCTCGACGAGGTGAAGCCGGCCGGCTGGAGCGACGACCAGAAAATGAGGCTCCTCGACTCGCTCGAGAAGTTCACCGGACAGCGTCCCGAGGCGGCGGCGTTCACGGGCTACCGGCCGGTGGTGTTTGCCGCCGCGTCGGTGGAGGATCACTTGTTGGTGCTGGCCGACACCCCGGGCGGGCGGCGGCTTTTCGTGGTCTCGGCGTACGACCAGGCCGTGCGTGTGTTTCGAGTGCCCTCACCGTACTGGATCCTCGGCGCCACCGAGGACGGGGTCATCGTCGTCGGTCCAAGGTGGGAGATGCTCGACTGGGAGGAGCTGCGCCCTGCGATCGGCCCACCGGACGATGAGGCCGACGCCAGCGCCGCCTCCCTGGCACGCGCTCCAGCGTAGTGCACCGTGTACAACGCGTACCAGGGCGGCCGGCCGGTCGCCGTGCGGCCGTGGTCGAGAGCGTTTCCCAGTGTTTACCAACCTGCACGGCCAACCACCCACCCTCCACCGTTCACCCCCAAGCCGGTCCTGGACCTGGCCTGGAGCTGAGGGGGGCCGTAGCCGTGGAAGAGGTGGATCTCGGGCTGCTGCCGACCACCGCCACGACGACGCCCGCGCCCACCACTGGACGCCTTTCTCCGACAATGTCATCGCTGCCTTGGCCCCGAGGAAACGGGCGCGGGAGCTTGACGGTACGAGCGGTCGGCGGGGACACTGCATGACGTGATCTCGGGCCGCCTTCGAGGGTGGATGCCGCTGGCCGGGCCGGCCTTGCTGGCGCTGGTCATCGATGGCGCGGGGGCATGGCTGCGGCCACCGTGGCACGACGAGTACTTCACGGCGTGGGCGGCACGCTTGCCGTGGGGCGAGCTGCTGGCGGCACTGCGGCTCGACTCGGGGCCGCCGCTTCTGTATGCGTTCTCGAAGCTGGGGGAGCTGATCGGGTTGCCTGGGCTCGCCGTAGCGCGGGCGGTCGCCGGGCTGTGCGGTGCTGCCGCAGTTGCCCTCGTCGCCGCCACCGCCCGCCAGCGTTGGGGCGACGGGGCGGCGTGGGTAGCGGGGCTGCTGCTCGCCTGTCATCCGCTCGCGCTCGCCTGGGGCAGCGAGGGGCGCGCCTACGGGCTGCTGCTCCTCGCCACGGCCTGGGCCTGGCGTGAGCTGGCGATGATGGAGCGTGGTTCAGGCCGCCCCTGGCGGCTCGGGCTCGCGGTTGCCCTCGGCTGCTGGTCACACAGCCTCGGCCTCGTCCTCGCCTCGGCGCTCGCAATCGCCAGCGTCGTTCTGCCTGCGCCCGTCAGGCGGCGCGGCTTGGTGGCTGTGGCGGTCGGTCTCGCGTCGCACCTACCGTGGTTGCCGGTGATGCTTGCCCAACCACCCGCAGCCATCGCCTGGATGTCCCACCTCTGGGACCAGCTCGCCATCCCGCGCTCCACGGCCCTGGCACTCGCCCGCTACCTTTCGCCCGTGGCGGCGTTCGGCGGCGTGCTCGACCTGCCGTCGCCGCCGCTCGGTGTCGAGCTTTTCGGCGCAGCGGTCGTGGTGGCGCTTTTGGTCCTCGCCTTTCGTTGCCCGACCGAGGTGGTGCTTCCGGCTGTCGCGGTGAGCCTGCCAGCGGCTGCCTTCGCCACGTTTGTGCTGGCCGGCCTGCCGGTGTTCTACCCGGGGCGGGCCCACGCGCTGCTGCTGGCCCCGTTCGTCGTGCTGCTCGCTGCACCGGGCACCCGCGCGGCCCGTACCGCAACCGCGCTGCTCGTGGTGGGTGGCTTCGCGATGTCGGTGTGGAGCGTCCGGGCCTGGGCTTCGGCGCCCGAGCCCGCCGAGCGCTCGCTCGCCCGCCATGTGCGCGCCGGGCTACCGGCAGGCGGAACCCTGGTCGTGGGCGGGATCTGGCGGCTCGGCGTCGATTACCACCTCGGGCGTTACCGTGAGCGTGTGGAGCTGGTCAGCGTTCCGGAGGCAGCAGGTCGCCACCCCGGCTGGTATGTGGACGGGTATGACCGGCTAAGACCGGGCGAGCTCGAGGCGCTCGCCAGCCGGCTCGCGGCCCAACCCGACCGCACCGCCGTGCTCGTCGCTCCCGGCGCCACGACCGCCCTCGACCTCGTGCGCCTCGCCAACCGGCTCGGGCTGCGGCCGATTCTCGAGGTGCCGGGAGGCATCCTCTACGTGTCAACGTCCGCATCGGCAGGGGGTGGTCGGTGAGAGGCGTGTCTCGCAGCCTTTGCGAGCACATCGACCGGGTGCTGGGTCGGCTCGCCCCCGTGGTGGCGTGGCGCGGTACCCCTGCGGTGCTGGTGGTCGTCGCGGTGCTGCTCGCCGGCGCCGCCGGTTGGAACAGCTCGGCAACTGCCGACGAGCCGTACCACACGCTGGCGGCGTGGGTGTACGCGCACGACGGGCACGCGGACCTCAACCCCGAGCACCCGGCCCTGGTCAAGCTGCTTGCCGGTCTGTCTTTGCAACCCCTCGGCCTGCGTGGCCCGGAGGGACCACCCGTGGAGCGGCTGCAGGACCTCTCGCTCGAGGTTCGACGGTTCCTCTACCAGAACACCCACGCCTCCCAGACGATCCTGCGCGTCGCCCGGCTGCCGGGGCTGGCTTTTCTGGCGCTGCTGCTCGCCGGGACCTACCTGTGGGGCCGGTTCGCCTGGGGGCGGACAGCGGGGCTGCTCGCGCTGGTGGCCGTGGCCGGACAGCCGTTGGTGCTCGGCCACGCCCCGATCGTGCACACCGACGTGGCGGCAGCGGCCACCTGGGTGTGGACGGGTTACCTGCTGCATCGCTGGCTCACCGGCGCGAAGGGCGGCTGGGCCTGGCTCGGCGTCGCCGTGGGCGCGGCGCTGGCGATCAAGTTCTCGGCCGTCTACCTGGTGCTGCTGGTCGTCTTCACCGTTGCGTGGGTCGCGGCTCGAACGCGACGGTGGCAGCCGCTCGCCGAGCTCGTCGGCACCGGGGTCATCGCCTTGGCGGTGCTGCTCGGCTCGACATGGCCGGCGGTACGTCACGTCGATGAGGGGGAGCAGGCCAGAGCGATCGGGGCGTTCCTCAGCCGCTGGCAGGGAAGTGAGGCCAGCGCCGCGTTGCTGGTCGCGACCTCACACTGGAGCGTGCCGGCCGCCCAATGGGGGCTCGGCAGCGCGTACGTCTACTTCAACAACCGGACCGGCCAGGGGGTCAACTATCTGTGCGGCGAGGTCTCGATCGAGGGGTTCCCCCACTACTTCCCGGTCGCCCTCGCGCTCAAGACCTCGGCACCGTTCCTGCTCGGCGCGGTGTGGGCAATCGCCGTGGCGCTCCGGCGGCGTGACGCGCTGGCGCTCGCTCTCGCCGGCACGGTGGGGTTCTACCTCCTGATCTCGGCCGGCTCCAACTACAACATCGGCGCCCGCCACCTGCTGCCGATCCTCCCGGCACTGGCGCTTTCGATCGGCTGGGCCGTGGCGGGCCGGACCCGCACGACGCAGGCCCTCGCCGCGCTGGCGCTGGCGTCCTCGGCGCTGCTTGCGTTTCCCCACTACATCGCCCACTTCAGCCTCCTGGCCGCCGGGAAAGGGCCGCAGTGCCTCACCGACTCCAACCTGGACTGGGGACAGGACTGGCACCGGCTGTGCGTCCGGGCGCGCCAGCAGGGGTGGAGCCCAATGGCGTACATCTACCTCGGCGCGGCGTGGCCGCAGGGCGAGGGGTGCGCGGTCGACCTCGTGGACTCGCGCGGCCCGGTTCGGCCCCGCTACGTCGCCGTCTCGCGCTTCGCCGAGACGGTGGGTCCCGACTACCTAAGGGTTTTCGGGGAGGTGCGGGAAGCCGAGTCGCTGTCTTCGACCCTCGCGTACCTCCACGGGAAAGGGCGCCTGATCGGCGACGTCGGCGGATCGATCCGGGTCTTTCGACTGCCGGACGCCTCTTGACCTCTGGAAACCCGGTCGAGACTCAGCGCATCCGCTCGGAGCGGAACCAACGAACGAAGCGCTCGATCCCCTCCTCGATCGACACCTGCGGCTCCCACCCCCACAGCCGTTTGGCTTTGGAGACGTCGGCGTAGGTGATCGCCACGTCGCCGGGCTGGTTCGGCTGCTCCTCGATGCACGGCTCGACCCCGAGCGTCTTCGCGATCAGCTCGATGAGCCGTTGCAGCGTGGTCGTACGCGACCCGCCGAGATTCACGATCTCGAACGGCGCGGCGTGGTCATAGGCCGCCAGGACTCCGGCAACGATGTCGTCGATGTAGGTGTAGTCGCGAGCCGATGAGCCGTCGCCGAAGCGCGGTACGGCGTTGCCGCGGGCGAGCTTGTCGGTGAAGGCGTAGATCGCCATCTCGGGCCGCTGGCGTGGCCCGTACACCGTAAAAAAGCGCAAGCAGGTGATGCACAGGCCGTACAGGTGGTGGTAGGTATAGCACTGCAGCTCGTTGGCGCGCTTGGTGCCAGCGTACGGCGAGACAGGGCAAGTGATGGGATCGTCCTCCGAGAACGGGACCTTGGAGTTGATGCCGTAGACCGACGATGAGGAGCCGAAGATGAACGTCGGCCCACCGTGGCGCCGGGCGGCTTCGAGCAAGTGCAGCGTCCCGAGGCAGTTGACCTCCTCGTACAGCACCGGTTGCTGGATCGATGGCCGTACCCCGGCCCGGGCGGCGAGATGAATGGTGGCGTCGAATCGTTCCGTGGCGTACAGCCGCTCGACGAGGCTTTTGTCCCTGATGTCGCCTTCGACCAATCGCCAGCCTGGATGGGCTGCGAACGAGGTGACGTTTTCGCGCTTGAGCGCCGGATCGTAGTAGTCGTTGAAATCGTCGAGGCAGACGATCTGCTCGCCGCGCTCGAGCAGCCGCGCGGTCACGCTGGAGCCGATGAACCCTGCCCCTCCGGTCAGTAGTATCTTGGCCATCCACTCACCTCCCGGCCGGAGCGAGTCTGGCACATCCCCGTTCCACCCGCCAGAAGGTGCTGTACGATGGGAGTATGTCAGCGCCCGACTACCTCATCTGTCTGGAGTGCGAGACCCCGACCTACCTCTTCGAGTGGGAGAACGGGCGAATCAAGGAGGCGCAGTGCCTCATGTGCGGCAACGATGAGCCCTCCCAGTTCGCCTCCGAGGAGGACCTCGAGGACATGAGCGGTCCCAGCCTCGGCCCTGACGCTCACGAGGGATAGGAGCCTCGGCGCGCAACCCCGCTCGGCGACGACCGGAGCCCGGTTCCGGCCTTGACCGAGCCACGGCTTCCGAGGGCTCGAGAAGGCGACGATCACCCGGTCCCAGTGGCGGCCTCCGAGCCGCGAACCTCTCCGGAAGCGGCTGGCGTGGACACGAGATTCTCTCGCACTGCATGCACTTGAGCCGGCGCGGTGAGCGCCAGGAGTCGGAGGTCCTTGCGCCGTTCACGGGGGCTCGGTAGAGTTGGCTGGACGTCGAAAAGCCAGCCCGCGTGGCAGGCAGGGGGTAACGCCATGGCTCGACCCGACTACATCATCTGCTTGGAGTGCGAGTCCGAAGTGGAGGAGTTCTCCTGGCGTGAGGGCGAGATTCGGAAAGCGGTGTGCGACGTGTGTGGGAACAGCGACCCCGACGCCTTCTCGCTCCCGGAGGATTTCGAGGAAAGCGAAGAAGCTGAGGCCGATGACGAGGACGACTTAGAGGACGATTATGAGGACTACGGAGCCGGCGAGGACGAGGATGAGGAGGAAGAGTAGCGCCACTCGGCCTTCGATCCTACCGCTCCGGAACCTCGGGTAGCGACACGCGCGGGGTACGTGCGTCACCCGTGCGGTGCAACTGCCGACCCTCAGCAGCCGATTGTTCGGCTGGCTTTCGTTTTCACGGGCAAGCTCGTGCCCCGGCAGCGAACCACCCCCCGATCGAGGTGCGCTCCAGACACTCGTGCCGCCGCTGGGGCGCCCAAGCGGGCTCGGCGCGTGCGCCTTGCCGGCGCGGCGGACATCCCCGACGACCTCGGACCGAGCGGAGGAAGGATGTCGGCGCCAGCCGAGGGTGAGGACGAGCAGTAGGGCTTAGGTGTTCGGCTCCCGATCGGGCGGCAGCCCTCACGGCCGGAGTCGGAGCACGCCGCGCAGCTCACCCACCACGCGTCCGGCCACGGTGCGAAGTGGCTGGGTCGCCAGCGCCTCCAAAGCCGGCCGCTCGGTGTCGCGCACCAGCCCCAGCGACAGCAAGGCGGAAGCCACAGCCGGCTCGCGGCCACGAGCATCCTCGCCCGCACCATCGAAGACCTTCATCACGAAGCCCACGGGCACGGCCCAGGGCGAGCGATCGGCCGGGATGCCGACCGCAAAGAAGCCCTCTGCGCCCTCTTTGGCCAGCAGACCCGGACACACCCGCATCAGGTTGTACGCCAGGCGGTGCGTGCCCGAGGTAAACCAGGGGTAACCCGTCATGGCCTGCACCACACGCCTGGCAGCCCCCTCCTCACCTGCCAGAGCCATCAGCGCCGCCACGGCGCGAGCTGTGCTGGCGAGCGAGAGAAAGTAGGTCGGCACCCCGCAGCCATCGGCGCCGATCCCCGGCCTCTCGCCGGCCATCGCGGCCACGACACCCTCGACGTGGGCTTGCAGAGGATGGTCAGGCTCCAAGTAAGACGCGAGCGGCCACCCGTTTGCCACGCAGGTGATGAGCATCGCCGCGTGCTTGCCCGAGCAGTTGTTGTAGATCGGGAGAGGAGCGCTGCAGCCATTTCGCAGCAGCGTTTCCCGTGCCAGGTCGTCGAGCGGCCAGTGCCCGCCACACTGGAGCAGCTCCTCGCCGAGCCCAGCCCGCGCCAACAGCCCGCGGACGGTCGCCACGTGCTCGGGCTCGCCGCCGTGCGAGGCAGCGCACACCGCCAGCTCGTGGCCACCGAAAGACCCGGTACGCTCCAGCCCGAGATCGAGCATCGTCAAGAGCTGGAATGGCTTGGCAGCGGAGCGCAGGTAGGTCGAGAAGTCCGGAGGGCCAGCCGAAGCCAGCGTCTGCCCGGTTGCGTCGACGACGACGGCCGCCCCGAGGTGGAACGACTCCACCCGTCCCGACCGATGTACCTCCGTGGGCTCGGCGAGTTGCCCGGTCATCCGCTCGCTACGGCTTTTTGCCGCGGCTGCCACGCGGATGCGCGGGCGCCTGCCCGTCGAGCCGGGACGCCACTGCCAGCAGCCGCACGTACAGCCCGAGCTCCGTGGACTCGGGTGTTCCCCTCGACAGGACGATGAGCAGCCACGGCAACGTCGGCGCTTTCACCGCCAGCGCCTTGAGGGCGGCGACCTGGATCTCCACCACCTCGAACGGCTCGGCCCTCACCACGGGGTCCAGGAGTGTTCCCCGCACCCCGGAATCCTCCAGTAGGCTCACCACGTCACCATGGGTCGCGGTCAGCAGCACCTCACTGGACACCACCTCGAGCGCCGCCGCGCCACGGTGCCCTCGCTGCTGGACGAGCCACTCGGTGAGCGCCAGCGTCGCCACCTCGGCGGGGTTGGCCCAGCGTCCGAGCAGGCCCGTGAGGCTGTCCTGGCGGATCATCGGCATGCGATCCGAGGTTGTCTGCCGCCGCTCGCCGGTCTGACCGGCCGTCAGGGGAGAGCGCTCCCCGCTCGAAGACGACTCGCGAGGAGCCCGGGTCGGGTCTCCCGGCGGGGTGAGCTGGGCCATGACGGATGAGAAACGGATGAAGTCCCCGGCGTGAAGCTCGGCCTCCTTGATGCGGCGGCCGTTGACGAACGTGCCGTTCGTGCTCCCCAGGTCCAACACCACGACCTTGCCACGTTGGCAGGTAATGAGCGCGTGGGCCCGTGACACGTCCACGGCCGTGAAGCGGACGTTGCAGTTGGCTGCCACGCCCACCATCAGCTCGGCGCTTTCCTCAAGGGGAAACCTTCTTTCGGTACCGTCGAGCAGCACCAGCTCCAGCATGCCTTCCCTCCCACCGCCGTCGCGGCAGGTCAGTGCCCTAGCCTACCACGCGTGCTGCCAAGCCGAAAACTTCGCGTGAGACAATCCCAAAATGCACAATCGCGCTCACCCGACCACCTTACGCGTCCGCTACGCGGAAACCGATCAGATGGGCGTCGTCCACCACGCGGTCTACCCCGTGTGGTTCGAGGTCGGCCGCACCGCCTTGTCGCACGCCATCGGCAGACCGTACTCGGAGTGGGAGCGGCGTGGCCTTCTCCTCATGGTCGCCGAGCTGGCGTGCCGATACCGGAAACCGGCCCGCTATGACGAGGAAGTCACGATTTGGACGCAGGTTTGCGAGATCGCCAGTCGCAAGGTGGTGTTCGCCTACACGATCACGGGCCCGAACGGCGAGGTGTTGGTCGAGGGCGAGACGTGCCATGTTGCGGTGAGTCGGGCGAGCGGCCGCCCGGTCAGCATCCCCCCGGACCTCCGCGCCCCGTTCGAGCGCGTCGCTCGCGGCCGTCGCCCCTCCCGCTGATCCACGGTCGGTCCGGACCCCGAAGCTCGCCACTCGTCTCCCTCACACGCCCAGCGGATCCTGTCACGGGAAGCGACGTCGAGGTGCGCGGGAGCGTAGGAGCGAGCCAGCGTTTCTCACCGAAGCTCCGCTCCGCCGCCGGAGCTTGCCGCGCTGGGTGCCGGGCTCGGGGTTCGGCGCCGACACCATGCCGACAGCGACGATCGAGCCCCAGCCGCCAGCATCCTCAGCCCATCCGGCCGCTCGCGACCAACCCCGGTGAGAAATCCGGGCTAGCGAAGGTACGCCGTGGGATCGGCAACGCCGGCCTCGGCGAAGCCGGCGCGGCGCAGGCGGCAGGCGTCGCAGGCGCCGCAGTGCACGAACGGCGCCGGCGGGTCGTAGCACGAAAGCGTCAGCGCGTGCTCCAGGCCGAGCGCGAAGCCCAGACGGACGATCCCCGCTTTCGAGAGGTGCAGCAACGGGGCGTGAATCTCGAACCGGCCGCCCTCGGCGCCCACCCGCGTGCCGAGCCGCGCGACCTCGGCGAAAGCGTGCAGGAACTGGGGCTGACAGTCGGGGTAGCCCGAGTAGTCCTGGGCGTTGACGCCGATCACGAGGTGCCGCGCCCCGACCACCTCCGCGAGCCCTGTCAGCAGCGCCAAAAATACCGTGTTGCGCGCCGGCACATAGGTGATCGGCACGTCCTCCCCGATCTCGGCCCGATTTTTGGGCACCGCCAGATCGGACGTCAGCGCCGAGCCGCCTATCGCCCGCAGGTCCACCCGCACCATGCGGTGGTCAGTGATTCCGAGGCTCGCTGCCACCCGCCGCGCAGCCTCCAGCTCCACCGCCTGGCGCTGGCCGTAGTCGACCGAGAGCGCCGTCACCTCGAAGCCCGCACCGTGCGCCCACGCCGCGGCGGTCGCCGAGGCGAGGCCACCCGAGAGCATCACCGCCGCGCGTCTCATGCGCCCATCCCAGCGAGCTCACGTGCCTTGGCAGCCCGCGCCACCACCTCATCCCACTCGACCACTGGCAGTGCGCCCCGTCCGTACGGAACGAGCCGGCGCTCCGCCTCGCCGAGCGCCGTGCCGAGCGCAGCGTCGGCGGTGGCCGAGCCGCGTACCGCCTCGACGACCGGCCGTCGCATCGCCAGGGCGTTGCAGACCAGGACCTGGTGGCACCCCGCCCCCAGCGCCGCCGCCGCGCGCTCCGGGGGCGAGCCGTAGCGCCCCAGCGCGCCCATCTCCAGGTCGTCGGCGATCACCGGCCCACCCGGGTAGCCGGCGAGGCGTCCCACCACCGCCCGCGACAACGAAGCCGGGCAGCACGCCTCGCCCAGCGACGGAACCAGCGCGTGCGCCACCATCACCGCTCGCCCCGGCGCCGACAGCCGGAGAAACACCTCCTCGTCGACCCCCGCCTCCTCGTCGAGCTCCGGTAACGCATGGTGCGAGTCGACCTCACCGGACCCCAGCCCAGGGTAGTGCTTGAGGCACGTCGCGACTCCGAAGCGCTCGATCCCATCCAGGTACCGCGTGGCCATCCGGACCACCGCTGCAGGCGACTCGCCCAGACACCGCCCTTCCCCGCCGATGTAGCCACCGCGCCCCACGTCCACGACCGGCGCGTAGTCCACGTCGATCGCGAAGTGCGCGCAGGCGGCGCCCAGCGCCTCCCCGAGCACCTCGACCGCCTCACCTCCCGCGGCCGCCGCCTGCGTCGGGGACGGCAGCTCCCCGAGAAGGGCTCTGAGCCGGTTGACGCGCCCGCCCTCGAGGTCGATGGCCACGTACGGCCGGCCGGGCAGCTCGTGCAGCGCCCCGACGAGGTCGACGAGCTGCTCGCGGTCGCCCACGTTGCGGGCGAACAGCACCACCCCACCCGGTGCCAGCTCCTCGAGCTGCTGCCGCTCATCGTCACCGAGCTCGTGCCCACTCACCCCGCATGCCAGCCAGGCGTTCACCTCCCGCCTCCCGCCTGGCAGAGAGTTCGTCTCCCCTCCGCCGTCCCCGCCTTCACTCCTCCAGCTCCCGCTGCAGGTCGGCTAGCACGTTGAGCGCCTCGAGCGGCGTCAGCGACTCGACCCGCAGCTTGCGCAGACGCTGAGCCACCAGCTCCTCCCCCGCCGGAAACAGCGGTAGTTGCCGAGGTGCGCGCGACGAGGCGGTCGCCTCGATCACTTTGAGCTCCTGCCGCTCGAGCTGCTTGAGGATCACCTGCGCCCGCTTGCACGTCGCCTCGGGCACCCCCGCCAGCTTGGCGACGTGGATTCCGTACGAGCGGTCCGATGGCCCCGGGACCACCCGGTGCAGGAACAGCACGTGCCCCTGCCATTCCTTCACCGCCACCGACGCGTTGACCACTCGTTCCAGCCGCTGCGCCAGGTCGGTGAGCTCGTGGTAGTGGGTGGCGAAAACGACCAGCGGCCCGCCCTCGCACAGCGGCGGATCGTGCAGCGCCTCGACCACCGCCCAGGCGAGCGACAGGCCGTCGAACGTCGCCGTGCCGCGCCCCACCTCGTCGAGAATCACCAGCGACCGCGGTGTGGACTGCCGCAGGATGCGCGCCACCTCGGTCATCTCGACCATGAACGTCGACTCGCCCCGCGCCAGGTTGTCGCCCGCCCCAACGCGCGTGAACACCCGGTCCACCTCGCCGATCTCAGCCGTCTCAGCGGCCACGAACGAGCCGGCTCGCGCCATGATCACCGCCAGGGCGACCTGCCGCAGGTAGGTCGACTTGCCACCCATGTTGGGGCCGGTGAGCAGCATGATCTGGCGCCCGCCGCCGTCCAGGTCGACGTCGTTGGGTACGAACGGCTGCCCGGAGACCTCCTCCACGACGGGGTGACGCGCGGCTTGCAACCGGACCCGCGGCCCCGGCACCAGCAGCGGCCGGCAGTAGTGGCACCGCCGCGCCCGGTCCGCGAAGCCGGCGAGCACGTCGACAGCCGCCAGCGCCCGCGCCGTGGTCGCGAGCCGGCCGGCCTGCTCGGCGCCCCGCTCGACCAGCGCCGCGTACAGCGCCTTCTCACGCTCCTCGGCCTCGGCCTCGGCGCCGACGATTCGCCGCTCCAGCTCCACCAGCTCCGCGGTCACGAACCGCTCGCCGCCGGCCAACGTCTGCTTGCGTGTCCACCCTTCGGGCACCCGGTCGAGGTTCGAGCGTGAGACCTCGAAACCATAGCCGAACACCCGGTTGTAGCGTATTCGGAGGTTCGAGATCCCCGTCGCCGCCCGCGCCCGCGCCTCGAGCTCCCCCAGCACCTCCTTGGCCGAGCGCGACAGTGTGCGCGCCTCGTCGAGCACCGGGTCGAACCCGGCTCGAATCGTCCCGGGTCCGAGCAGAGCCGGCGGTTCCTCAGCCAGACAGCGTTCGAGGTCCTCCCGCAACGCCTCCATTGGGTCAATCTGCTCGGCCAGCGCCGCCACGAGCTCGCACGGCGAGCCTTCCAACTCAGTCCGCAGCACCGGCAGCCGCCCGAGCGCCGCCCGCAGCGCCGCGAGCTCCCCGGGCCGCAACTGCTGCAGCCCGAGCCGCGCCGCGGCCCGCTCGAGATCCCCGAGCCCTGCGAGCTTTTCACGCAGCGCCGCCAACGCCGCTGTCTCGTCGTGCAGCCACGCCACCGCCTCATGGCGCAGCGCGGCCGCGGCCGAGTCGGCCAGCGGGCGCAGCAGCCACTCACGCAGCAACCTCGCGCCCATCGCCGTCACCGTGTGGTCGAGCACCGATGCGAGGCTCGCCTGGCGCTCGCCCGTCGCGTCGCGCAGCAGCTCGAGATTGCGCACCGTGGCGGCGTCGAGTACCAGCTCGGAGGCGCGATGGCGGCGCTCGAAGCCGCCCAGGTGCCGAGCCGCCTGCCCCTGCGTCTCCCGCAGGTATTCCACGAGCGCCCCGGCGGCGCCGACCAGTGCCTCTCCCGGATCGAGCTCGAACGCCCGTAGCGAGCCGACGCCGAGCACCGCCCGCAGCAGCTCCTCGCCCCGCCCCGGCGCGAACCACCCTGCGGGCCGCCGCGTCACGACCGGCCGCTCCAGCTCCTCCGGCCAGACAGCGTCGAGGTCGAGCCCCTCGGCGACCAGCATCTCGCGCGGCCGGAGCTGCGCCAGCAGCTCCCGCAGCTCGTCCTGGCTGCCACACAACGCGCCACCGAACGACCCCGACGCCGCCTCGAGGTACGCCAGCGCCGTGGCCGAGCCGTCCGGGCAGAGCGCGACCACCCACCGGCGCTCGCCCTCCGCCAGCAGCTCCGGCTCCGTCACCGTCCCCGGCGTGAGGATGCGCACGACCTCCCGGCGCACCAGGCCACCGGCCTGCGCTGCGTCCTCGATTTGCTCGGCGATCGCCACCTTGAACCCCGCGTCGAGCAGCTTCCCCACGTACCCCGCCTGGGCGTGGTGGGGGATCCCGCACATCGGCGAGGTGACCTCGTCGTTCTGACGCCGCCGGGTCAGGACCAGGCCGAGAATCGGCGCTGCCACCTCGGCGTCCTCGAAGAACAGCTCGTAGAAGTCCCCGAGCCGGTACAACAGCATGGCGTCCTGGTGCCGTGCCTTCAGCTCGAGGTACTGCTGCAGCATCGGGGTCTGCTTCATGCCGCGCGCATTGTAGCCCGGGGCGCCGCCGCCCTTGACGCGCAGCCGAGATGCCGACGAAACTTCGTACATGGCTGCGATCCTCGCCATTGTCGGGTGCGGGCCGAGACTGGAGGTCGCGTTGCTGGCCTCCGAGATGGCCGCCCCCGGCGTCGTGGCGCTGGCCGGGCCCGTCCCCCGCTCCGAGCTCGTGATGTCGGCCGTGGATCTTCTGCTGCGCGCCGCCGAGCTCGACCGCACCGGCCTCACGCGGGTCCTCGCGACCCGCGGACCGGGCTCGTTCACCGGCGTCCGCGTCGCGCTCGCCACCGCGGAGGGCCTCGCCGCGGCGCTCGGTGTGCCGGCCACGGGCGTCCCCTCCCTGCTCGCCCAGGCGGCACGTTGCGAGGGCGAGCGCTGCCTCGCCGTCCAGCCGGCGCGGCGCGGCCAGGTCTACACCCAGCCGTTTCGGCGCCTCGCCGGCCTCTGGGAGCCCGAAGGTGGGCCACAGGTGGTCGCCACCGCCGAGCTGTCCGGCGTCGACACGCCCGTGGTCGCACCAGCCGGTCTCGCGCTGCCGCCGGGTACTCCCATTGCCGCCACCCGCGTTTCCACCGTCGAGGCACTGCTCGCGCTCGCCGAGCAGCTGCCCGGAGGCGGGCTCGACACCCTGGCGCCGCTCTACCTGGAGCCGCCCCCCGCCGTCCCTCCCACCCGGACCGTGAAGCCATGGCCGCCGTCCCCGCAGGCTACCTGAGCCGCCAGGCCACCACGGCCGACATCCCCGCCGTCGCCCGGCTCGAGGCCGACGTCTTCGTGGACCCTTGGCCCAGCCACCTCTACCTCCAGGAAGTCGAGCAGCCCCTGCGCTTCCAGCGCGTCATCGTCGGTCCGAACGGCGGCGTTGTGGCCTACCTGTTCGCCTGCTGGCAAGTGGACGAGCTGCACGTCCTCAAGGTCGCGACCCACCCGCTGTTCGAGGGGCGCGGTCTCGGCTCGGCGCTCATGGCCGAGGCCCGCGAGGAGGCCGTCCGCGGCCGCGCCCGCGGCCTCTTTCTCGAGGTGCGTCCCTCCAACCGCCGCGCCGTCAAGCTCTACCTGCACATCGGCTACCGCATCATCGGCCGCCGCCCCGGCTACTACACGAACGGCGAGGACGCCCTCGTCATGTTCTACGACCTGACGAGGCCGGCGACCGCCCCTACCGAGCCGTGCATTGGCTGACAGAGCGTCGACTCCCTCTCAGCCCGACGCTCTCTCCCCCGGTCCTCGGCTCTCACTGATCCTCGACACCCCGGTTTCGGAGCATCTCGTCCCCCCCTGCGAGAACCGCAGATACTCGGAGCGGCCGGCAGGCCAAGTCAGCCTGATCACCTCCGACGTTTTTCGGGTGAAGAAGTCGCTGTCAACAGACTTCCCGAACCGAACACCGTTGTCCAGGTCCAAGAAGTAGATGAGTTGAACCCTCTGTGTTCCGTCGTGACTCCCCCACCTTCCAGTCCAGAACTCGTAGGCAGCGCGTTGCTGGGCCTCGGCGCCGCCCAGTGGCGCCTCTGCGACCGCAACCCGCACAGCCGTCCCGCGCTCTGACACGTCTGCAATCCGCCCGGCCTGAACGAGGGCCTCAACTGCTGGCTCTCGCCGCTCCGGTCTCGAAGGAGTCTGTCCCAAAGCCCAGCCGGAGCACAGCTCGAGACCTATCGCGAGTAGGTATCCGGCGTGCTGATTCCAAGCCATTCTGGTCCCTCTTTCAGGTTTCGGCTGGACCCAGGAGGTTGGAGACCTCGTCCCCTATCTGTCCGGTCCTTTCAACGGCAAGCCTGGGCGCAGCGCCTCCAGCTCCCGGTGCACCCACTGTCCCATCTGCTTCTCGGGTTCTGGCTCAACGGGCGGGGCAAGTATCTGAGGTGTGAACCGGAAAGTACTGAGCTGCTGCCTCCTTCGTTCCGAGAGGCGGGCCGAGAATCCCGAAAAGACGAGCTGGCCGTGGCGGCTGGGGGCGGGACCGATGAGGGTGCGCGACCCGCTGGCAGTGCCGACCCTGAGGGTCATTTCAGATGTCGGGTACCCCACGCGGCCGAAGGCGCCAACCGATCCCCCCCTCCCGGAGCCACTCGGCTCCTGTGCCAAGCACCGTCCATCGCGTTCCCTGGCGCCAGAGCCTCATCAGGGCTCCCTCGCTGACGTCTGCTTGAGCACGCCCTTTGCTTTCAGCTCCGCCTCAGCCTCCGTTGGGGAGGGAAAGTAGTAACTAGCCAGGTTCTTCTCCTGAAAGTGCGGCCGGCCCATTTCGCGAATGGCCAGCTGAAGCAGATCAGCGAGGGGCCCTGCGTGAGGGCACTCAGGGTCGACCTTCCCGGCTGCTATGTCCTCCGCGTGCGCCGAACTCCACGTCTGCTGGTCACCCCAGAACTCCTGCGCCGGCAACACTCGCCAGATGTCGAGAAGGCCCTCAAGCGCTCGTTCCCCGCCGTTCTGCGCGAGCGCTGCGACTAGCTCGCGAGCCAAAATGCCCTCCTCCGAATAGCGATCACGGGTTGTGGCCTTGCTCGGATCCGTGACGAGGCGGCGAAGCAGATCGAGGTGGCCGGCCACCCAGTCGCCCTGACGGGCGCGCGCGAGTGGAAGTGCGATGCTGTTCAGGCTATCCAACCCGTTTCGGCCAAAAGCCGAGATGGCGTTCGACGAAATCGCAGCCTCTATCTCTGGCAGCAGGTCGTCCATGCCTTCCAGGATGGCGTTGTAGGCAGCCAGCTCCCAGGTCAGGAGGTAGTGGACAGAATCGTACTGCCCCGATTTCAGGAATCCCCGATAGAGTTCCCGTCGTCCCTGCTCTCCGAGCCTCTCGAGCTCAAGCAGCCGCCGAAAACCCCTCGCAAGCCCACTGCCCTCACCCGTACCGGCTTTCTCCCCGATCTGCTCCAGTTCCCCGAATAGGGGCTCGAGTGGCGCGATACGGATCCAGCGGTGACTCGCCATGTTCGCTATCCCGTCGAGGACCTCGGCTACGATACGCGGATTCCCGGCGGCGATCGCCTGCTCGAGGAGTTCCTCGACCCTCTCCTGCCGCGGTCCGCCCGGCCTGAAGACTTCTCCATCCAGGACCACTCTGATCCGGTAGAGGTCACCGTCGACTCGCGGAGCCGAGGCATGACCCGGCAGACCGAGCCCTCCCAGCAACACGGCCAACACAACGTAGACCTGTCTTCTCATGGTGTCCCCTCCACAACGACATAGTACGGCGATGGGTTCCGATCCCCGCACAGCTCAGCTGGCGGGGAGGCGTGTTCTGTCAAAAACGTTGGACGTGGCTCTTGTCGCCGAGCTCCTTCCAATGGGCCTACGACTCGATGCGGTCGACACCCCGTGATTCGCGGAAGCCAGCGTCCCCGCTCCTACGAAAGCGCTTCACGGTTCGCAGACCCGCAGCGACACTCCCAACCCAAATCAGGCTGTTCGCCCCACAGAACCAGGTCGAGACACTCCTCCTCGGCGTCGCGCGGCGGAGGAATCGGTGACTTCGCAGTATCCCAGTCACGAAACCCCAAAACCCATACCGCCTGGCCGCCGTCACCGCATCACCTCGAGTGCGCCTCCGTTTCCGCCTTTGCGCGCACGCCTCCAAGCGACACGCCTCGCCAGTCGCGTTGCACCGGCGATGCCGCCTATCCAGACCAAGCTGTTGAGCGCAGAAAACCAGAGCGCATTGATCTGCAAGCTCCGGCGGGACAAGCGCCGATACGCCTCGTCTTGGTTCTCGCTCCATGGGGGGGGCGGAAACGGGAAGACCAGCCGCCGCACCATCCCTCTCCATCCCTTGCCCGAGCGCCAGCCAGCCGAGGTGTTGCAGACCCCGCCCTTGCCGATGGCTGCATGGACCAGGTTTTGCGTGGGTGCCAGCACCACAGGTGCGATGTCCCAGAGTGTCCGAGAGACTGGAGAGGGCAGCAAAACCGGAGAGTACATGCCTGCCAGATCTCGCCGCGCGAAGTCGCCGCCAGCTAACGGCGGGCGGTTCACGAATACAAAGAATTGCAGGGCCGTCAGTCCAATCCAGCCCGCCACCAGCGCAACGATGGTCCGACCTCGGGTTCTCATCGACAGTCCCTCCTGCCAGCAATGCATAGTGGGATTCTCTCCGCAAAAAATCTCTGGATGGAACGATCCGTTCTCGGCGGTGAAGCCTGGCGATAGTCGGTGCTGAACGAAAAGCGAAGTGGCCGGTCAAACACGAGCCATTTCGTCGGCTGCCAATTCGGATCAGCGGGCACAGAATTGAAATCGTAGGACGCGCGCTCCAAAGGCAATTCGTCATTCCATCTGAACGGTGCCTAGGTCATGATCCAGGCATTTGCGTGCGGTGACTCGACACCGAAACCCCCGCTGGCGGAAAGAAGTGGCTCGTGAAACAGGTCGGAGGCCTCGGTTGCCGGGGATTCCTGGTAGACCCCACCGCCTGGTGGTGGTCCAGTGAGAAACGCACTCAGGCTCGCCGGCTCCGGCGGTGAGCCATGCTGAAACCATTGCTTGGACGACAAGATCCCGAGCCCGTGCGCGGTCTCGTGCGCGACAACCGAGACGTAGCGGTTGAAGAGAATCTCCCCTGGACAAGGATTCGCGAGAGAACCACAGAGCGGGTAGTTCCGGCCGGGCTGCTTGGGTGGATGCTCAGGCCATCCACCTGAGTGGATACCCCATGAGGGAGCCATGAAGACGACTTTGCGGCTGATCCCCTCCTCGCTGCTGGTGGCGAGAAGTGCGTCCGGGTCAAGAAGCGGGAACTTGACATCGATCCGTGTCTGACCGTAGTTATAGGGCATCTGGCCGATGCGTTCGAGCGAGTCCTTGATCACGTGGGTGAGGAAGGGGCGCGGTATCCCTGCAGGCGCCAACCCGATCCTCACCGTGACGTTGCCCGAGGCTTCCTGGTAGCGCTGCGTCACCTGCGTGGCAACCCGGTCGAGGAAGGCCAGTGCCGGCTCCGGCGTGCCGCCGGGGAGCACCACTTGGCCGAGGTCCGTTTGCAGGTTGTCCTTCGCGGCCGGCTCCACTTCCACGAAGATCCTCTGCCCCACGCTCACCACCCACTCGTTGCGACACAGGGGCTGCCCGGGCTTGTCGCTGTCGCAGTACAGCTCAGGAGTAGTGGGGCTTCCTCCAGGTGGCTTGGCGCTGTACGTCGCCACCAGTCGGTAAAGCCCCGGCTTGACTGTGACGTCTGTCCCATTGTCCGTACCGACCACAGCCCGGAACGGCGGGTCGTTGGCGCCCTGGCTCTCGTCCGGCAGGCGCAGTGTGGCGCCGCGCGTGCTGTTGCGGGGAGGACACACCGGCATCCCGCCTGTCGTCCGCAGTGGTGTGGTCAGCTCGACGAGGTCGTCGCCGTCCTGCCAGTAGTCGAAGGTGAAGACCGATGCGTTGTCCACATTGGTTAGCCGTAGGTCGACCCATCCATCCGCACCCCACGTCACGTCGGCTTGGATCTTCCGCCGGTCGGCGAAGCCCTCCCCTTCCGTCACCGCGTCGAAGTTGGGTGTCGCGCCGGTGATCTCGACCAGACGTGTCGCGGCGCGCTGAACCTGGACGAGTTTGACGTTCTCCCCTGTGGAGCGGTTGAGCAGGGTGTACCGTCCACGGGAGGGTGAGAGGGTGCCGGCGGGAGAGGCACCTTGGAGGCGGGCATCGAGCTGCTCGCTCACCGCGGTGTTCCACGCCGCCGTCGGCGGTGCAAGCGGCAGGTCCGGGGAGACGATGGTGATCAGCCCGGTCATGAAAAACGGGGTCTTCCCAACCCGCCAGAACGTGACGTTCGAAAGCGTGGAGTCTTCGTCCGTATCTTCGTTGTGGAGGACAACATCGGCCTGATAGGAGTCCTCCGCGCGACCCGGGGCGATCTCCTGAAGGGTTACGGCGCGATTGATCGACATGTTGAGTGTCTTTGACACGAGCGCGAGGTCCTCGTCGAGGAGCTTGATCCCATGGACCGTGCACAGCATGTACGCCCCGGCGTACTCCTCCTGGGCGTCGAGCTCGCCGGGGGAGAGGTTGCTCCCCATCCGGATGCGGTATGCGGCGCCGTTGAGGGACTCCACACGGACATAGTAGGTCCCTGGGGCCACCGGGGCTTTCGTCAGCTCGATCCCCAGGTAGCCGCGACCATTGGCTCCGCCGCCCTCGTTGAGGGTCAGGCTCGGCAGGATGCCGGTCTCCCCGTCGCTGTCCACCGGGGCCAGGGTGCAGTCACCCGGCGAGACGAGCGGCTCGGTGAGGTGCTCGTAGCGCGGGCAGCGGTGGACCCGGAAGCGGGTGCCGGGGACCACCTCGTTGCGGGCGTCGACGATCGCGAAGCGGAAGCTCGGCTGGTCGACGAGCTCGAGCGCGGCGTGCGGCGTGCTGCTCTCGGTCTCGTCGTACTGCCACCCGGCGGGCTGGGTGTGCCATCGCCACTGGTGGTCGGCCTCGGGGCCCGGCTCCGTGCCCGCGGTCAGGAGGTATCCCGGGACGTCGCTCCCGGCCAGCGCCAACAGCACCAGGCGCGGGGTGTCTCCGAGGCTGGTGGTGGGCAGGCCGCCCGCGCCGGCCCCGGGGGCGACGGTGAGGGGGAAGGTGCCTTCCTCTATGCCCTTGACCCGGCCGTTGCGACGATCGTAGTGCTGGGCGTTGACCAGGCAGTGGGAGGCACCCTGCTCGAAGGCGAGGGTGAGGGTCTTCGCGATCGTCCCGGCCCCCCAGTCGGGGTCGGCGGCCCGCTCGACCTCGAGGGTGACGGGGACCTGGCCGGCCGGCATGGTGGGGTTGGCCTCCCACTTCAATGCCACGGTGTAGCCGCAGGCGTTGAAGGTGGTGCCGCCCGCGGTCTGGTCGGTGAAGGTCGGGGTCACCCGGGGGTCGCCACTCGTCGCCTGGGTGGCGGTCTGGCCGAAGGTGACGTTGTCGTAGGGGTCGTGGAGGAACAGCAGGTTGTGCACGGTGTACGGGCCGACGGTGCGCCGGCCGGTGACGGGGTCGGTGTTCCACGCGAAGTCGGCCCACAGCCGCCACGGGGTGGTGCAGTCGTCCTCGCGGTCGGGGGCGCACGAGAGGTGGTCGGGCCGTCCGGGCTCGGTGTGCACGCGCACGCCGCGCACGGAGGGGGCCGCGGGCGCGCCGTCGACGATCGGCTGCACGGCGACGTCGAGCACCTCGGCGGTGCCCCCCACGGGGAGGACGTGGGGCGGGTCTGCGGGGTTGGGCCGCTCGCCCGCCCACAGGGCGAGGGTGCCGAGGGTGAGCTCGACCTCGTCGTTGGGGATGACGCCGCCCTGGCCGTCGGGCTCGTGCCAGAGGAAAGCGCCGGCGCTGCACGTCCGGCGGGTGCCGTCGGGGTCGAAGACGAGATGGCCGTGGCGGGCGCCGTCGACGGCCAGTTGCACGAGCACGGGGTGGGTCGGGGTCTGGCCCAGGGCGTCCTTGACCTCGAGCTTGAGACGGATGGTCGACTCGATGCGGTGGCCGGTGATGCCTTCGGCGCCCACCTCGCCCTGCGGCTGGGTGCCGCCGGCCGGCGGGGTGAGGTCGGTGAGGGTGAAGGTGTACGGCGGGTGCAGCTCGGTGTCCGCCGGCACGATGCCGAGCGCGAAGGTCGGCTGGTCGCAGGCGAGAATGCCGGCGGTGGACAGCGCCAGCGCCTCCGCCTCGGGCTCCGGCAGCGGCACGGCGGTGGAGGCGTCCATCGGCAGGTCGAAGGCCGGGTCGGGTGCGGAGGGTCGAGCCTCCAGGGTGCTCTGGGCGACCGGGTGGCCTGACGCCTGCCCGCCGGCCTTTGTTCCCCCGGCGGGTGGGTGGGCTCGCAGCTCTCCCCTCTGCCCTGCCCCCTGCTCACCCGGTCGGGCGGCGCGCAGGCGCTGCGCCCAGGGCCGGTCGCGCAGCGCGCGGTCGGCGAGGGCGGTCAACTCGGCCGGCCCGCCGAAGACCTCGAGGTGTTCACCGGGGGTATAGAGCTCGGCCACGTCGGCGAGGTCGATGAGCTGCAGGCCGCCCACGCCGCACGCCCCGAAGGTGCGCATGGTGAAACCGTCCTGGTCGCCGAGGATGTTGAGCGCGGCCGCGGCGCCGGCGAGCACGGCATACGCCTCGGGTCTGGGCAGGTCGCGGCTGGCCGCGATCGAGGGACGGTGCAGGTCCCAGGTGCGCACCCGGTCGACGAGGTGACCCGACCAGTCGCGCCCGTAGGCACGCACCGGGACGCCGGCGTCGGCGAGCCCGACGAGCAGCCGCTCGCGGGCCGGATAGCGGGCGCCGCCGAAGACCACTTCGTCGGTCTGTCGGGGCTGCGTGGGGGTCATCGTCGGGTCGAAGGCCCACAGGACATGCGCCACCGTGACCGGACACTATACACATCT
>ERZ1026814.362-NODE-362-length-28742-cov-12.489079_pt1 | contig 28742 bp, 48 predicted proteins | sample MGYA00520871_ERZ1026814 | MGnify/ENA primary metagenome ERZ1026814 (study PRJEB33270, sample SAMEA104284478) | anaerobic digester metagenome | biome: Anaerobic digester microbiome; feature: mesophilic sludge digester; material: Anaerobic digester biomass | place... | reverse complement strand
AATAATCATCTCGCCATGTGCTTCTTCCAGAACAATCCACGGCATAGGAGACATTGCCTTTTCTACATCGCGTGCTTTTTCTAGGTCGAAGCCCGCCGTGGGCCGCTGCTCTTCGGTCAGGGTCATGCCCGGCCCACCTCTCCCTCATCTACGCAATCGTCGTTCGGGTCGACTTCTTCTTCCAGTCTTTCGCAGTAATAGCGATCACCGCGAATTAATAACAATGGGCAATGTCCGCAAATCATGATTTTGGCTCCTTTATTGTCATGTTTTTATTTACTTCAATTTTGAATACGATGAACTTCGAATATTTTGCGTTGTATTCTTGGATTTCATCCCACAGAGGGCTACTTTTTGGTATTGGAAATAGTTCTTCCAGGACATTTATTATTGGGATATATACTGTGGGCACTATATGCACTTCTACGATTTTTCCCCAGATAGCTCCTTCTTTTGCGTATCCTCGCCGTAGCTCTACGTCTCTGCCAACCCTCACTGTCCCTGGGTTGAAGAGGGGTCCCACTCCACGGATCTCCCACTTCTTTTTCCCATTGGCGAATAAATCATACCAATGCTTGTTTAATGGGACAAAAAGTCGATCTCGTTTCATGAAACTCCGTGGGGCGCGGGGGTAGCGGAAACCCACGAATTTATTCGTGGGAGGAGCGTGCCCCGCCAGGATATCCTGGTCAAGATCCGGCAATCCTGGATCTTTGCGCCTTGTGTGACCCTTTTGCCTGTTCTATGGCTATGCAACGAAACTCTACCTTTCAGAGTTCCGCCAATGTAACACCTGCCAAATTTGATGTGCTTGACCAATGTCCCTCTTGACAATCCCATCGATCTTGTACCTCCGTATGGTCTCCTGACGCCGCCTTTACTTGGCTCAAATCTATGCAACTGTCTCCTATGGAATCGAATTGGAATCCAATAGAGCAAGCCTTGGTATGTTGGACTAATTGCTCCTGAAATGCTTGCTGCCATCACCCAGGCATCTACAGCATGGGATGAGAAAGTCTGCTTATCTTTTTGGGAAGTCTTCTTGAGACCGAAATGTTCCCGAAGTTCTTTGGTTTCGTATCCTCGTCTCAGATGCAAGTTGAGTCCAAGCTGCTCAATTTCCTTGTATAGCCATTGTTTACCCTGTTCGATTGGGGAAAAGTTAGAATTCCATCGTTCACATCCTTTTCTGGTTTCGGCTCTGACATCCTCGATTACCACATCTGATATCGGTAGAATCTTCTTGATCTGGATTAAGATCCTGAGTTTGGCCTGCCACCTAGCCATCGTTGATGGAGGCAATGCTTCCTTATTTCTGAGTCTATTATTGAACCTGGCCTCTCTTCTCCAAAGTTTCCTATGCCTTCTGGCTCGACGCATGTTTCTTCGGACTTCCACGGCATCTTTGACATGGGTTACGGCTTCCGACATGCCATTTAAGATGGTGTCCTGCGTTCCTACAACCGACCATCCTTCCCATTTGCTGCCTGGATCGATACCTACAACTAATTGCTGTAAAGATGGGTTATCTACCACCTTATGCAAGATTATGCAGAATATTCCCAACTTATTCCAGTATGCACTTGCCTTTTTCTGGGTCAATAGCAATCTAGCCAAAGCTGGTTTCACTGGCATCAGTGGGTTGCGATTTGTGTCTAATACTGGTACTAACATATGCTTTTACTCCACCCGATCAAGTCGGGGTAACATTTCCCCTCGGGATTGCAATGTAGAGTTAGTCTTGATACCAAGACATCGGATTTGGCGCGTCCAAGGGAGGTACAGTCTGGGGAAGCAACTGTACGCCTTTGTACTCCACAATGCTGCTGCATGATTTTTCTATGCCCCCTAGTCTAACAAATTACTATGCGCTAGCCATTTCGCATGCCCACGACTTCAGTCGTGGGTTGTTGACCAAACATTTCTTTTTCCCACGCCGTGGTTGCTTCTTCGATGTTCCCCGATCTCATGTTTTTGCGATAGATCGCGTCTATCGCTTGGTGTAGACCGAACACTTAGGCCACCTCCTCGACCTCTTCATCGATCTCTTCATCGATCTCTTCTACCATCACCATTCCATCAACAACTGAACTTATTTCAAACCAGGTTGTCATTTATATCATCACGCCTGTCAAAAATATGATAATTCCGACGATTGGCCCAAACTTGGAACCCCATCGTTCAAACCAGCTCCAGTGATTCGGACTGCCCATAAGAAGTACCCATATAGTCATGAAACTGCTGATTGCCATTATGACAAGTTCCATTTGGGTCATCTCCTTCAATCTTGGTTGTGGATTTCAACATTATCGCAGGTGCATCTTACGATCTCGGCGTAATCGAATGTGCAGATTATGTGGTAGATTGCGTCAGCCTTTCTTTCAAATGTTGCGATATTGTCCGGGATGCAGCCGTAGCTTCCGGACATTGCTATGAAGTGCTCTTTTGACATTTGTTAGTTACCTCATTCATATGTCTACGGTTTTTTCGACTCCTTCCCAATTCGCATTTTCTATTTGTAGTTGTTTATTGATGGTGTGGAGGCGGACACTGCATTTGTGAAGATGGTTCATAATCTCATCAAATCCTTGGATGGAGTATGTATCTCCTACGTTGATATATCCTTCTTTTGATGAATATATGCGGGTATCGGTGAGTTGATAGAAGTATGGTTCAACATCTACGTAGATGGCCGGGAGATCTTCTCTTTTTAGGATGTTGTAAAAACCCGTTACAACTATCTCCTTTCTGCCGCGATTGAGGATCTGTTTATAGCTGATTTGGGCACGCGATTTGTGGGGGGATTTGATAGGGGATTCGTGGGGGGAGATGAGGGCCAGGACTACGGGTGGATACCATATTCTACGGATTTTACAGTTTCCTTTCATTGAAATCTCGGTAATTGGGCCAGTCGGATGATCATATACAATGCCTGCATCGTATGCGTTGTCTTCCTCCTCGGTCCATGTGCGGGTTACTTCTACGATATCGCCCTCGTGAAATGGGTGGAGAGAGCGAAGGAAGGCAATTTCCTCGTTAATGAGATCTGCGCAGGTTTGACATTGATTTTGGATATTGGTGGTGTGGGGATGTTGATCAAAGGTGTGACGATAAATTTCTTTGAATGGCGTATTTTCACAATATTGCTTGCCGGTTACCTCATAGATGGGGCAGCCCTTACAATTATCCTCTCTTTCACCGTCGTTGTATTTTTGGCAGAGGGGGCAGTTTAGGCGGGTTGCGGGCTCCTCGTTGTAGAGGATGCGCTGATAGTGGTTGATTGCGGCGGTTATTTCGGCGCGGTTTGCGTCGTATGTTTCGTATGATAGTTTATTCATTTTTTTCATCTCCTAATGTTGTTATCCTTCAATATCTACTATCCGATAAATGTCGGTCCACGTGTTATGGCATATTTCACATGTCACTGTCGCAGACAGTATATCGTCATAATCTATTGGATCGGATGATATTAAATCCGATCCGCAGTATGGACAGTGATTGCCGCCGTCCTTGAGATATCGATCTTTCGCATCTTTTGAAATCATTTATATCTCTCCTAGGTAATCTACGATTTTGTCTAAATATGGCACGGTTCCCCAGAATCCGTAAACCTTGCCCTCATCAGTGATGAAAAGGCCGCCATATTCACCATCCAATGGGAGGCCTAGCTCGGTTAGAATTATGTTTACGTCTTGCGAATCTGTTATAAGCTGGGCTCTATCTGGGATGTCTGAAATTTTCATATGAATCTACTACTCCAGTCCTGCAAATTTCAATATTTCCAATATTTCTTTGTGGAGTTTTGGTGTCATCTTGATTTCGTGTTTGCCTTTTTCCAGAGCCGTTTCTGACAATTCGTGGACTGCAAACTGTAGTGCATAATAGGCAGTAGCAATGTCTTTGTCATTTCGCCAATAAAAATTCTTGACTTGTTTCCATTCGGTTTTATGATCGAATATTTCAAATTTCAGGCATATTCGATCGTTGGATGATTCATCATTTGTGCTCAGGTACATTCTCATACCAATGCTGAAATTTCGGTCCACTACTTGTCTGGACGGGCCGATATCAAAAACAAACTCTTCTCCGCGTTGTTTGATTCCTCCATTCATCCAATCAATTATTTGACTCCATGATAATATTTTATTGGTTGGTCCAATATCTGCTTTCTTTCCGAATGCGTGTATCAGAGGAAATGCGTGCTCCATTGAGCTGTATATGTATTCGCATTTCATGAGTTCCATCGCTTTTTCACGAGAAATCATCAGCAATCGCCTCGGTTCTTAACACGCTTTGCGTGCACCATGTCACTGTTTCCAATATTAACACCATGCCATCTCTGGCCGTTTATATTAAACCAGCAATCTCTTCGGCCATCTTTTCCGGCAAAGTTGTGCCATGAGGTTTTCACATAAGCATTCCATCTATATGATCCGTCCCAAGTCCCTACGTGATATTGTTTGATCCAAGGATACGCATCATCTGGATTTTGGGTATATCCTATATAGAATACCGCTCTTCCTGTTTTCAGAGCGTTTTCTACTTCTAATTGAGCAAGTTTCTTGTTATGGTTGGTTATGTCTTCATCAGTCAATGGCTCCTCTATAAGCCCATTTGGATCATATATTCGCTTATTTCCAAAGTTAAGAATATATCCGTGAGGCAATAACTTATCAATCATACAATCCTCCTAGATGATCTGCCAGTTGATAAAATACGGGCGTATCAGCCATCTCCAGCAATACTGTGGCTTCCCAGGGCTTGATCTGGGTAAATTTCCCGGTGCTCAAGCGCAGGGCATGCTCTTCAAAGGTTCTGACCTTTTTTAGGCCATGTTGGACTGGATATTTCTCGCCCAGGCTAAACTGGAAGAGAGGGCCGGCAATCTGCTTCATGCCTCTGCCTCCACGGAGATGCCTATCAGCTCTCCCGATTCTTCGTAATAGGTGATTCCGTCGCAGGTGGTTGTGGTCATTTAGGCCACAACCTTCGCACTGGGAAATGCTTCAACTATGGCCTCATCATAGGGTCCGGCCCAGAATGGGTTGTTTCCTGGAAGCGGGTTTTGAGGTGCATTTACGTAGAAGCGAAGTTTTTTCTCCTCTTTGAAGGCTCTGAGTTTGGTGAGAATGGCCTCATCAGGCTTGCCGCCCACGGTCTGCACTGCAACCATTGGTTTCCCCTTGTGCTCGTAGCGAACTATCAGCAATTTGCTGCTTGTTTTCTCGGCGGCGGGCTTGGGGGTCTTGGTTTTTCTGGTCTTGGCTGGTATCTGGACAGGGGTCTGAGTCGCGGTGCTCGCAAAAACCAGCATTGAGGTTAAGATGGCCTCATCATCTATTTTTTCGACAGTTTCAACTACCTTTTTTCTAAGTATGCTTATTTTGCTCATTTGGTATCACTCCTTTATTACTTTCCTGGAGGAATCTGAGTCGATTGCCTCATCAGGGTAATTAGGGGTCAGTGGACGCACCCAAAGGTTAGGAGGCCAATGGAAAAAGTGTCGCCCACTGTTGACGGGTTGTGAAGGGAGTTCAGCAATCCCGCCAATAGCAGTGTCCGGAATCGAACCGGAAGTATGCCTGCACTGCTTTTTTGCCGGAGCCCTGGCCTTCCCCTGGACAAAGGGCTCATCGTCGTTATCGGTCCGGCGCTCGTATCTGGCCCTTTCGCTGTCGGCTACTTGGGCTATGCGAGCTAGATCAGTTGTAAGGGCATTTGGGAATCTTAGGCGATTACCCTATGGCTCGGCTGGGTTTTTGGTGAGATGGCGTCTCGAAACCCGGCTTACACTAATCGCCGCATCAGGGCCAGTCAAATCCTCTGAATCGATCAGATTTGGCCGTATCAGAGTTTGGTCAATCGGTTAGGTGGAAGGGGTTTCTTTTTCGACGGCATTGCAAAGGGGAATCTGCAATCGTGATCATTTTTCCTTCCTCGGCTCGTCACTCTGGACTGATCCATTGCTCCGATTGACTCCGAAGGGCTGATCTGACCTTTGAGCTTCTGGCTTTTGGGTGGAGCCATTGCCGTTTATCAAGTCTTCAACCTGATATTAAGCCTAATCTACGGAATTGAGACCGATTTGCGATTAGGACGGCCAACCATTGATTAACGTGGATTGATTGCTTTTGGCTTTTCGGGACTTCTGAGAAAATCGGGAGTAGGTTTGCCATCAAATGCCTGCTCCGTATTCCCTGCCTGGAAATTGCTCTGAATCACCTCGATTGATGCCTATTTGAGTTCATTGAGCCTATACATTGTGATATTGATTTTGACTAACCCCAAACCGCCCAGCAATGAAGATCTCATTTCCCCAGAGTTTGGAGAGATCGCCGGTTTTGGCCTGCCTGCTCTATTTGGGATTTTGGTTTTGTGCTCCGGTGTTTGGTTATTCGCCTTCGCACAATACCTCTCTTAGGCCTTGAGCATATAAGCCTTGCTGAACAACAGTGCTCAACGCTGATCGATAATGAGATAGATTGTACGTTGATGTACATATTTGTACATTGGGAGGGGTGGTTGGAGCGGTCGATTTCCGCGATAATGTCGCTTGATATCGGTTTGATGTGGCGGTATGGTGACGAAAGGCGGAAAAATCGGCAACAGCGGGCAGTATATATCATGTACGCGTGCGTATATCTATATATAGGAGGGATATTGCCGCCCGTTGTCGATTATATGGGATATATGCGGTCGATGATGGCTACTGATAGCGATATATGGGATATATGTGAGATATGCGTGATATATTCGAAAATTAATAAAAATGAAAAAGATGAAACGAAAATTTTTAAAATTAAATTAATTCAATTTACTATTATAGGACCGATCCTGATATAAAGCGATAAGGGCGGTTGCCGAATGCCAATGTACGTAAATGCGCATTGATGCAGAGCCGTGATGATCGATGTACATATGTGCTCATTGGCCTGGGATGGAGTAGGCAGATACGGAATAATGCCCATATATGCACATTGCCACATATAGCTCTAGATCCTGCCCAAGATATCCATGTCTCCATTAGTCCGACAATGTACATATCTAGCCGTCTTGGGTTATATGTGCAGCCTGATGGACATATCTGGACATGGCTGAAGACCCACATTCCGCCAGGCCTGGCCCGGACCCAATATCCAGCAGTTCGCCCATATCAAGGTCATATGACATCTAGCTTATCACTAGTGATCGATTTTGTACATTGATGACCCCGCGGCGGTATCTTTAGACAAGACCAGGCATTGATGTACATTTTTGGGCATTGGGCCACAGGAGCAGACAGCAGGAGACAGAGAGCAGTAATAAGAGATTTTCAAGACCAGCAAGAGAGATAGATTCCAGAAGATAATAAACAAGAGACAGCAAGAGACAAGGACAGACAATAGCAGAGAGAGGGGGACGAATAGGCGCGCATTAGCGCGCCCTTCCCCTCCGGTGGAGGGGATTGAGGGGAGGGAGTAGTTAGTTGGTAGATAGGTTGCAGGTTGGAAACAGACTTAATATCAGGATCACTTAGACCTACCTAACAAAACCACAATCTAACCCGGCCTTGGCTAACCTAATAACAATAACACTTATAAACCATAACTCACCACTAACCGCACTTATATAGCCTAATACCTATAACCTATACCATATATCTCATCACTATCTTACCAGCCACTATCTTAACACTATCTATCTACTATATCCTTATCTTTACTCTATATCTATCCTATCTCCTCTCTATAATAGAAAATTGAATTATTTTCGAAAAATTTCAAAAATTTTAGCAGATATCGATTTTAAAAAATAAATATCCGTTGACATCATATCCACCGTAATCGATTTCTCACAAATCGCAACCAGTCGCGCACTTTGTTCATTATTCGACGTTCGTTGCCACCATTTCTATACTTCATCCTCAACTCCTCCCAATACAAATCAGTCTCAGCAACCTTCTTCTTTCTCCAAGCCAGATACTCTTCCTCTGTCATATCATCAGGTCCAAACACAAGAACCCCATTAATCACCTCGGAAATCACGACGTGAACCTCCCATCCTTCCATGCCCCAATATACCTCAGATAATCCTCAAGCTCAAGTATGCGCAGGTTAGTCACCTTTGCCAACTTAATAATCACGTCCTGGTCATCCATTTCCGGCAATTCGCCCGTTGGTGTCTCACAATAAATCGTCGGCCCGGCCAAATAAGGATACATCCTACAAATCAAAGGTCTACTCCGATATATCCGACATCCATTTTGATAAAACTCACATGGAGCCACATTCCGCAACGTCAACCTCTCATCATCCTTTGGATGCCTCATAAAATGTCGTTTGGCCACCAGTCTCATCGAAATTCTAAACCTTCTTGCAATCCTCAAAGCATCCCTTGGATATATGTCAACAATTTTCGGTTCCTTGCAACACGTCCCACATCTCTTGCACTCGAAAAAGATCTGTCTAATAGCACGCTCTTTCCAATTCATACCCCAACCTCCTTTCCACAAAACGGGCAATACGTCAACTCATAATAAGCCATGTCTCGGCCAATCCACAGCCTGCCATTGCGACTTCTAACGACCAACGCATGAATTGCCGATTTCATAGTTTCACAGCATATACACATAACCATGCCCGAAACACTCATAGTTTAAAAATCATCTCCTCGTCGTCGTATTTAGGTTCCTTAATGGCAAAAAAGTCCTGCATGAACGGGCTCACCATCGGCTCGGAATACCCCTTGCGAACCCTGTCTCGACCGCAAACGACCATGTTTATGATCCAGGTTCCACTGCCCCGTACCCTGCGTTCTTGCCCACAGACAAGATGAGTTTTAGGCCGCGTGCATACCCCAATCTTGCCCACAAGGTGCTCCATATAACTCGGCAATTCCCTATTCTCACTGTAGTCTCCAGCTATGATGGAGTTGCCGATGATCTGCCCGCCATTCGCGGTCTTTTGGTCAGTACTACTTTGCAAGTTCGTCATGCTCAACTTCAGCATCGGAAAATCAAATTGAGGAACCTTACCAGAAGGAAGGCCCATAGATAGGTAGTTATTCATTCAAATCCCTCCATTCCGCTCGCACCAGGCCATCATAAACGGTTGAAAATGACCGGGATGCCCTCTTATGTACATTGGCTCAACGTTTTCAAAGAGTTTTCCAGCAATGTCTTGCTCATGATCTCGGAGCCATGCGGCGGCCTGTTCAATCTCCTCGCATCTGTGATCGCATGCACAGGAGTCGCACCGCCTCCCGAATTCCTCTTCGACCGTGTCAATGCCAATCAAATCATAGTCGGCCACGTCGGGATCTGAATAAATCTCGTCAAGCGAATTGTACTTAGCTTCGAACTCGTTATTGGCAAAGACATCAACCGTCTTTTTCGAGATCGTCGTAACCTCATATGTCAGTCGATAATGTTTAGCCAAAACTCCGAGAGCTATCTCACATCGGATAGCCATCGCAAGATTGTCGTTGAGGTATTTTATGAACGCATCAACCAGTTTGCAATACTCTACAAAAGCTTCTGGCGGGCAAGGTAGCAAAAAGGGCACTCTGCAATACAGGGATCTCTCATGGCAGCCCTCCCAGAAGAAATGGCTTATGTATCCGTCGTAATATAGCATGTACAACTGATCAACAAGTCCTCTCAAATATTGGACTATCTGGTCTGCGGTTGATACCCTCGCATCGAAATACAGGTTCGGTGTTCCGTTAGCCAGTATATCGGCAACTGCGTGGTCATTCAACATTGATCCTCTCCAAACATGTTAGCCCATGCTATTTTGAAAGATGCTGTATAATTTGGGTACTTTGCACGGTATATCTTTTCAACATCCTCGAAAGATTTTCCCGTGGCAATAGCTCTGTTTTCTTTCAGCCATCTTGTTCCATCGTTGATGGCCATGCGCATGCAAATATCACATGGTTGTCTATCTGTTGACATTCAATCACCAACTCCTTTCGGTTTCTTGAACTCTTCAATCTCTTCTGGAGTTAGGAACTCATGCCATTTGACAGGGGTTAATCTGACAAGATTGCCGTCTCTTTCGGACTTGATCCAACCATCCTTTTCCAAGCGGCAAACTGATTTGAATACCTCAACTATGGACCATCCTAACTCTTTTGACAGCTCACGGATACTTGATCCAGGTTTTTCGTTTATCTTCTTGTAGAGCCTGTAATCGATATCTTCTGACATGTTTAATCTCCTCCATTTTTTATCCGGTCTAACTCTGCGATTATTTGAGCACGTTCTGTCGGGTCGTTGGTGCGATCGAGTTCTGTGTACAGCTTTGCCATCTCGACAACAGGATGGCGGCTCGGCTTTCGTAATGACGGCAATGGTGGTACACCGAGTTTATTGATTTTTACGACCCTGATCACATTGTCTTTTTTCAGGGCCTCCTGGATTGCGTCGTCTGCTGATTCGGCAATGATGATGCTTTCCTCGATGGTGGTGGTTTTGACTTCGTATTTAACTAGATAACTAGTCATGTTTTTTACCACTCCCCAGATGTTTTGTCTAATGCTTCAATGCGTTTGATGTGTTCCTTTATACTTGAAATGGTCTCGGTGGCTTTCCGTAAGTCTGCCTCTTCCTTGTCCAGCAACCACTGCTTTGCTTCCTCAAATGTGTCGAATATAGATCTGTCATCGGAAATCTTTTTATATTTTCGTCCATTGCTATCCGTGACGTAGTGATCTGTTTCTGATATGATGTCAATGATTCTAATATCACGAAATGCACGCCATGCGATGTATTTGTATTTCATTTCTTCAATACTCCTTTTTCGAGTTTTAGGTTTAGATCGGATATGACCGAGTTCTGGAAATTGGTGAAATAGTCTTGACTTGTGTGGTCTCCTCTGAGCAGTCTAATGGAAAAGCCCATGTCGATTATGGGTGAAAATGGGTCGATTATGGGAGGGTCTGATTCGTGGACTACATAGCGTATCTCAGTAACGTTGGGATCGAGTCTTTCGAGGTTCTGGACTACATTGTCGAATGCCTTGTTATCTCCTGTGTAGGAGTTATATAGCCAGCTTTCCAGGGATGTTTTGATGTCGAGGAAGACTCTGTCGAAACCTTCCGGGATGGGTCGGCAACCTGAGGTTTCAAGCCCGACTTTGAGACCCAGTGCATGACCCCAAATCAGCAATTCGAGACATACCTCGGGTTGCATGACAGGTTCGCCGCCAGAGATGACCAGGGCCGATACGTAACGTCGGGCGGCTAGGATTTCTTGGGCTATGTCGTTGAAATCTACAAGACGTTCGCCGGTGCGTATTTTTTCGTTATGACAGTGAGGACAGGACATGGGACAACCTCTGAGAAAAACTACGTAGGAAGCGTGCCCCGGCCAGTCGATAGTGGACAGTTCATGACGACCGGCATAGTTCACCTGCAATCCTCTTCCCCCAGTTCTACATCCTCCGGAGATAGGCGGCCAGTCGTAATCAGATATGAGGTTACGGTTGGTGGTATTACCTCTCCTTTGAAGAACGTGATTTCTAACCGGTTCTTCACTTTAGCACTCAATGGCATAGAAGACGGTAAGTGGGACACATATTTAAGGCTTTTCATAGGATGCAAAAGAGTTATACGAGAGTAACATAGAGAAGACTTTATGCAAGACCCTGTTGTTATCGATATTGAGACTGTGCCTGGAACGTTAGAACAGATCCAGACCTATAAGGATGTTAAATGTAGTAGATGTGATCATAACCCGGAAGATCATCCGAAGCAGAAAAAGGATTATTGTGCAGAATGTGATGAGCAGGCTGCCCTTAGATGGCATACCTCGCAGACTATTTGCATTACGGCTAAGCCGGTGGATATGGACGTGGCATGTTTCTGCGAAAGGGATGAGGTCAAGGTCCTGGAGGAGGCCTATGAGTATTTGAGTGAGATTAGGCCTGCAAAGTGGATTGGGTTCAATATTAAGGATTTTGATTTGATTCATTTGAAGATGAGGGGTATGGTTAATGATATTCCTTTCATCAATATATTGCCGGTTGGAAAATATGATAAAAGATTGTATGATGTTTATGATGTACTGGTGGAGGGGAAGTGGAATAAGCAGCAATCGGCTACTTTGGAGATGTTTGCGGCAATGCTTGGGTTTAAAGAGCTGTTATATGGGAGTGGTCGGGATGTTCCTGGGTGGTTTGAAAAAGGAGAAATGGATGAGATCAGGAAGCACAATATTGGAGATGTTTTGGCCACCGAGCAGCTATATTTGAGGATTTGTGATGCGGAAACAAGGTATAAAAATAAGGGCAGAAAAATAGATGAGGAAGAGGTGTTTAAACTCTAACCTGATGCACTGGAATCCGGGACATTCGCAGGCGGATTAGTATTGGCCGGTGTTCCGGGTTCGTTGTTTGGTTGCTCTTGTAACTGGCTTCACCATGTTTTTAACTTTCGAACGAACTTTTGCAATCCTTTCGGCAGGTGTCTGGTTAGTAAGCTTACAAATTGGATCATTGGGCCGATCTGCGCAAGTTTTGTCTCGGATAGTCTGCATGGCAGCTGCAGGAGAGTTGGAAGCCGGTGTTGAATATGTTGGAATTGCAACGCATGTACCGGCAATTGAGATCTGGCCTGCCGGACATCCGGTGACAGGAGATATGTTTCCTCCGCGATATGATGTAAATGGTGGCCTCGGAGTTGATGTTTTTGGAGTTGCAGCAGGTGCCGGGGTATTGACGTTGACGGCACGTTTTATGGGGCTTGGTTTTGGGGTATTGACGTTGACGGCACGAGCTAAATTTGAGGGTCTAATCGAGACCGATGGACCGAAAGAGGTTGTACGACTCATTTGACATCACCAGATTCTATCATCATGATTTCTGCCATGTGGTATATATTTGGTCCTGCCTGATAATAAACATATAGGTTAGATGATAAGGGTTTCTTTCTTCAATCCTTGAATATTTCCAACCCGCAATTCGATGCCATAATTAGATATGATGTTCCTGGAATTGTCGCTAAGGCTGTTGTTGGTAGCATTGTTGACCTGAATTACTTTGACCTTCTTGTTCGCTATTGCAAGAACATCGTTGAAACTGGGTCGAAATGATACGATGACAGCTTCTGTTTTGATCTTGGGAATGTCAGATGGAGTTGAGATTATCGTGGCTTTCATGGTGACTTAAGAAGAGTTCAACATATTTAAATTTAGAGGTGTGAGAGGATCGGGTTAGGAGAGATACCCGATCCTGCATTTGGCCGTTGGACGCACCAGCCATCCTTGGTGATAACCGTCCACAAGGACAAGGATAACTGTGATTTGAAGGTATTTCAAGTTTTTGGTAGGTGATGTGTTTGTGATGAATCGTGATAAACTGTTTCGAGGTATCTTTTTGATACAAAGGGAAAAAAGGGCATTTTGTGTAACGACATGTAACATAAAATCGATTAGCGTTGAATACGTTACACTCGTTACCCGTGTTTCCCCTGGTAAATGTAGAGATGTATAGAGAGAAAAGTCGTGTAGAATCATGATAGATTATAGTAGGTATATAATAACTATATTATATATTCTTCTTGATATTAGGTTGTCTTTGAGAGACCATGAGAGATACTAACTAGAAAGTTAAGTTACATATAATATATATATATGTAATTAAGTGTAACACGTGTAACAGGTGTAACAGTATCTCTCTATATGTCGTTTTTCTTGGTTACATCTCTGTTACTCCGTTACGCATTATTGCATGTAGAATAAAAATAACAGTGGACTACTAAACCATGCGTAGATAGTGAAAATGCAATCGGATACAGGAAACCAGTAGAGTACAAAAAAGTGAAAAGAAATAACGGCAAGGCTTGTATCTAAGAGACCTTGACCGCCCGATATATCTTTTTCTCAAGGGTGTTTTCAGTATTTTTCAGGATTGGTCTGTTTAGATCTACCATGCCATAAACGGTATCATCAAGTAATATTCCTTCATTAAACACTAGCACACGGATGGTTTTATTTCCGCGACGCTTCGTCTTGACTCTCTTGCCATCGCTGCTGACTGTTATGTAGCCTCCTTCTTGGAGCTGCCTGTATAACGACGTAGACGAGATTGTCTGCGCCTGGGGTCCTAAGACCCGTCTGACCGCGTCTCTGGCCAAAATGGGTAATATAGCAACCTTTCCCATGTCATTGTCACCTTCACCAAGACGCCATCCAATTATATTTAGGTCATTCTCGTTTTGGACTGGTCGATCAAGAACAACACACTTGCCGGATGATATCAATTCTCGCAAGGTTTCAACAAACTGGGCTGCTTCAGTTGCATTTTCCGTGGTCATTGAGGTTTCAATAAGCAATGAAGCAAGACCTTTTTCAAAATCTTTGTTGTATTTTTTGATCACGGTTTTAAGGGGAGATTCCAACAACAGTTCCCATATCATTTTGAGAATGGATATTGTCGTCCCGACACGCCCAGGATTGATGCATCCCGATTCATTGGCCAAAGACACGAGAATTGATCTGTCTTCAATCCATCTATCCATATCTATATTAATGCCTGATATGTAATTACACCACATCCTGCCAACGGCTACGAGATTTTTATTTATTTCCTGCAATTTTGTCAGGTTAGTCTTATTTGGTTCTGTAGACCATTCGATTGGAATAAGTCGGGCCATGGTTGACGCTTCCTCTGGCAAGTCCTCTCCTGTAACGATTAATGTTGTGGTGTGTTCTTTACTATCTTGGAGTCTGGCGTTTCGATTTGCTCTTTCTCTTTCCCGGCCTTCAAGAAGGACGTGAATAATGGATACGAATTTGGACGGACCGTCCTTTTGTGTCCCTTTGTAGTTGTCGATACCTGTTGGCAGGCAACCACATGCAGCAGCTATCAGTTGTATTGCTGTTCCAGTCGCACCTTCGCCCCATCGAAGTAGTGATTTTTCGCGCATAAACCCATTGCCATAGACGGCCAATGCGTGTTTTAGGGCCTCGGTTTTTAGACCACGACCAGAAGTGCCTATTAAAGCTATTCCGAAACGATCTTCTAAAAACCATCTGGCGCATACCGGGGATGCCAAACTGGTTGTAACAAGGATTGCTGCCTTGTCTGCTGGCCATGTTTTGAAGATCAGATCAAGGGCAACCATACCAAGCTGTTCATCTCCAGTCGACAGGTCTGCAGGGACCCTGCGCGACAAATTAAACTTGAAACCATCATCATCCAACCCAGGTATCGCAAGCCGGTCATTCACCCACATTGGCGCGTCTACTGATATCAGTTTTTTAACATCTATGGTCAGGTCTTGGATCATCTCAGCGCAGAGATCGCGAATTTTGTTTCTCGCGCCGAAATGAGACATCAAAATGCCGCGCAGCTTTCTTTTATCTGCAAAATCACGACCAGAAACAGTACATCTAAACCTATGGCCATCATTGCTGCCAGCTCCTTCAAGGGTAAACGTCGCCTCTCCACTTTCGTCCCTGGTTTCCTCTGTTATGACACAATATCCATCACAGACTATTGCTTTTACTGGTTTGTCCTCCTTGCCTTTTTTCAGGACTTTTTGATAGGTTCTTAGATCAGAATCAACGCCCGGCATGCCGAAAGGTAGGTCGTCTGACCATCTTCGGACGTTTTCTGGTATAATTGGTGCAATGTCGTCGTCCATCTTTTTCACAACCACTGGTTCTTGTAGATCCGGGATATTGAATCCGCGTTCTCTCGCTATGTTGATCACTTGGGCAAGTTGCTGTCCTGTCAGGCACCCTTTTCCAGCCGCTTTGCAGGTGATTATCCCTTCTTCAACTGCCAACCATTCGAGTGGGCCGCCACCGCTTTTATGCCTAAAACAATGCCAACAATTTTTTGATGTGTTGACTGAAAAGTTTTTTCCATGTTTGGAATCGTGCTTAGGATGACTCCCGAACACTTCAGAGCCCTTTCTTTCCTTGATCCTAAGCGGCCAGGCCACCTGATCTATTGGTATGAGATTGCCGATAGAAGATCCACCGTGCGGTGTTTTGCATTTCTTGGATGTCCGTGGATCTTCTTTTTTCACGAATGGCTTGATCAGTTCTAGTAGAAAGTCTTTATCTACGGTAGCAATAGGAACATCTGCAATCACTTTATAATAATTACCATTAGGATGTAACGATCCTGGGCCAACGACCTGCTCACCAAGCGCCTGTATCTCCCCCAAATGCAGGGGATCTCCATCGAGGTCCTTCAACTCAGGGTCTTCGAGTACCATTTTATCTTTGAAACCCCTGCATAGCAGATAAAAATGCTTTCCTCCGCGTCCTGTTTCCACCGTAAAAGTTTCTGGTATCTGATTTATGATATTTAATTCTTCCAATCTTGGCAGGTCGTCCACATCGAAGACGATTAAATGACCTATTCCAGTGACAACGCCGTAATTATGTCCTTCAGCAAGATATCCGGCCATTACAGGATGCTTATAATCGTAATTTGCGTCGGTCGTCCATTTGTAACCTATGGGCTTCTTGGTACCGTTTAGAATCGGGACAAACCTAAATCCTTCTTTCCGTAGCTGCGGAGGTATTTTATTCAACGCTCTTTCAAACGCTGGGTCTATTCAGATCCCTCCGAAACGCTTATAAGTAATCAGTGACTTCTTCATGCTTGATCACTTGTGACCGGGGTTTATCGCTTGACTCCGGCCAACTCTCCTGGATACTCTCTTATTATGAGCCCGGATGCCATCGATGAGCATTCTACGGATTACTTCACCGGCTACTTTGTCTTCTGCCTGCGCTATGTCTTGTATTATCTGGTGCGTGGCGCTATCGCACCGAACGCATATGGTTTTCTCTAATTTGTTGCGCATAACCAACGGGTTGTATTTTGGGGTATATCAAGTTTGCGCGTGTAATACATTTTCACAACCGGTGATTCACCAACATGCTTATATACTATGCTATATTTGTAATATGATATCACAACGAGGTGAACATATGAAGACCAAGAATGTAAAAGTGTTTGACCAGGATGACATAGACTTCATGACGTGCCTCCAGGACATCGGTGTTGAAAGACGGCAAGCCGCAGTTTTAGCCTTTTTCAGGGTTGAAGAGGTAGGAACTTCTAGGGATATTGAAGTTACCGCGATGATTCGGCAACCGGAGGTCAGCATTGCCATAAGTACGCTGAGGAAACTTGGATTCATCAATGCAGAACAGCTCGTAGTTCCTGGTAAGAAAGGACAATATAACAACGAATATTCTTTGGCCGTCCCGTTATCAGACATAATAGACCACTTCTGGCAAATAAAGCTGAAGGAATGGGGAGATATGATGGATAACTACAAGAAGCTGTCCGAGTATGAAATTCGTCCTTTCTCCGGTTAAAAAACCCAACTGCAACTACATGGTCAAGCAGACTAAGCGAGCCATACTACTGGTTTTGATGGACGACGGGGCCCAGGTTCCGTACTGGGTTCCAAAATCCCAGGCCACCCTGAAGAAACGAGATGTTATCAGGATCGTGGATAAAAAACCAGTAGTTGTTGACCAGGTATTTGAAGCTGTAATTACAGATTGGTGGTGGAAACGAAGAGAACCGGCTAAGCCGATGGGGTGTTATTAAAATGAGCATGAGTGATGGTTGCAATCAACGAATAACTGATCGCGGTGAGATAGAGAAAATCGTGATTGGCATGATGCGTCGTGATAATTCGTTGCATATTTGGGATATATTAAAAACAGCGTACAACAAAGGAATTAGCGAGAGACTGACAAAGGACGTCATGGACTTTTTTTTATACAAGAAATATATAATGGTCGCGCCAAATAAGCCTAGATTCTACCTTCTTACAAAAGAGGGTGAAAACTATTTGGCCAAGGTGACACAGCCTGAAACGTCGGAAAACAGTAAAAAAACCGGCTAAACCGATGGAATGTGATTACGCATGAAATATATTCTGAAACTGATTATGGAAGGAGACTTCCCAGGGTCTCCGGATCAGGAGTCCATGGAGATATCCGAGGCTGAATATAATCAAGTTTGGAATGAGTTCTTCCGAGGGAAGAATGACTAGATTATTTTTTATTTTATTTGTACTTGTGAATCTGTCTGGCGGGTCACTTGAGTCTGACCTCGCGAGCATACCTACTTTTCCGTATATCGAAAACGAATGGGATTGCAGCGAGATGTCTTTTTTTGCTCAGCACGAATTGGAGGAAATGGGATATAATGCCCAGGTTGCTGTCTGCAATACCTATCCGAGACATGCTTGGGTTCTGGTTGTTACCGAGAAGAGAGTGATTGCAGTAGAAGCCACAACCATGGAGATTATACCGTTTAGACCTGATTTTAGCCAGGTTTTCCGAAATTCTACAGATGCCATGAGACAGGGTATTCCGTATTTCGAGGTCGATTGGTGGAATAATATGGAAATTGATGAACGGGATGCCTGGTTGTTGCGGAGACCGGGATACCCAGTGCCGATAGATCTCCGCCAGACCTGATTTTTTTCTTGATGCAACTTTTATATATACGGGGTTTCTAGTTATAGTCCATGTCAAAAAATGCGGTCAGGTTCAAGTATTTGAAGCTGTGTATCCGCATATCCCGAGGAACGTTATGACAGACAATACTTTAGAATCCATGAAAGGGCCGATAGTCGTCGTGTCCCTCATTCTCGTTTTCGGTTTGGCCATAGCATTCGGCCAGGGCATGTCCGATGCTGACAAGCTGGTGGGCTTCGTGATCACCGGGTTGGTCGCGGTGGGCTACATCACCACTCACCAGCAGAAATCCTTGATCGAAGCCCAAAAAAACATCCAGCCTCTTGTTGCAGAGGTGATAACAGATATCAAGGGAATGGAACCAGAAGCACGAGTAATCGTATCGAAACTTGAGAAGGGAAAGAAACCAACTGCGCAGAACATTGCAGATCTCTATCCCGATATTGAAGAACTCATAGGCGATCTCCAGCAATTGGTTCCCGCTGCGCAGAAATCTATCGACGGGGTGGAAAGTAAATGATAATCGAAATTTTAGTACTAATATTCTTCCTTGGAGCTTCACTTTACCTGGCTTATCAGTTCCGGACTTGTGGCTACCAGATGGCAGATCTCAGGGGATCTAATGTGTCACTTGTCGTTGATCTGGAAAAAACCCGCAACGAGAACAAACGCCTTTTGGCTGAGCTTCAGAAGACACGGGACGATTTGACGCTTACCAGAGAGGAATTGGAAAAGACCAGAGCTGCGCTGAACTCTTGCACGGACGCCATCAATGGCGGTTCCTGAATGTGCTTGCCCTGACGGAGGCGGCCTAAAGTGACTAAACTATTCACGCCCGAAGATATTAGAAAATACTTTTATGCTTCTTGCATCCTGGCAGGGCTTGCATTCATCGCAATCCTCTACATAGTTGGAACCAGTGGGTCAGCCAACACCCTCGATACTTCGATGGTGGGCACGGGCACGATGAACTACCGGCACGATTCTGAGCACAGTGCAGACATCGCTATGGCTGAGAACGCCTCCATCATGTACGACTATTCCCGGACATGGGGGCAGGATGTTGCCGTCGAGACGGCCAAAAGCCAGTTTGTGGTGACTTCGGCCAAAGGAGGTTACAAGACCCAGTACGCCGTGAAAGGCTCAGGAGCTGGCCATAAGGTGGACTACCGGGCAACCAAGATCTCCGGTGATGCCTCGTTTGCTTCCGAGATCAGCCTGTCAGCTACTGAATCAGGCGGCGAGAACGTCGATTCTATGATATGGTTCGACACCAGGGACGGCCTGGCAACCATCCAGGGCAGGGTCTATAACAACTCTGAAGGCAGGCCGGCCACAATCGAAGAGCTGGATGCAGTGGGCAAATACCTGCTGAACACCCATCTGAACGTCAGCAATGCCCCCATCTTGCCTGAAGACTGGCTTGGATTCTGCAGTGGACTGGATCAGGATGTCAATATGCCGGAGGGGATCTACATCCTGCCAGTGAACGATAGCAAATACAACTACACCCTGGTTGACGGCAAGATCATCCGGAGCCTGAACATTCCTTTACCAGAGATCCCCACGAACACCACCGAACCAGAAATCGTAGCACCCGCAGCCCGAAAAGAACGGGCTGCCAAATCTTCTTGAGGTGATTGAAAAATGAGATATATGTTTCTACTGCTTGCGATTTTCGCAATGTTTGGTATAGCTATTTCCGCTGCTGCGGAACTCAAGAACACCGTTACTGCTTCTGCCGTGGACGGATCTGGAGCAAACGTGAGTAGCAGCGCAGACGCTTCCATCGTGATCAACGAGACCGCCTCCGGCATTCTACTGAAAGACGTTGAGAGGATGGTCTACAGGCCTGGTGAGATGGCCAACTATACCTTCCGGCTGTCCAACACTGGAACTGCGAGGCTTACTAATATCAAGGTAGTTGACGACCTGCTAGGCCCCATTACCATGAGCACTTCTGAAGTGGGCCCAGGAGAGTTTGCTGAAGGAACCGCCCAGATGAAGGTGACTGAGGATATGCTTCCCGGCCCGGTTATCAATTATGCCGTGGCTACCATGCAGGGTGCTGGTCAGACTCTTACTCTCAATGCCAGTGCCGTCTTTGAGATCGAGGCCATTCCTGACATCAAGATCACCAAACTCACTGACGTAAGCTCTGCTGATATTGGGAAGGAAGTAGTCTACACATTCACCATCGAGAACGTTGGTAGCCGGACTCTCTATGATATCAAGGCAATAGATGACAAGCTTGGCGAGCTGGAATTGCCGCAGACTACACTAGCACCCGGGGAGGTCATCACTGTCACAAAAAACCACGTAGTGACGGTTGAGGACATCGAGGCCTAGAGCATGTACGAGCTAGAAGCCCTGGGTGCCACGCTGGGCTTCTGGATCATGCTATTTTTATTTATCTACATTTTTTGGCCAAGGCGATGACTACCGATTTCCAGAAAATCCTGGCTGTACTTGTCAGCGTGGTGTCAGTCCTTGCCGGGGTAGTGACGATAGCCAGCTATCTATCAGGCGAGGACGTATACCCCCCTCCATCGTTGACTACGCAACCGTCCGAACCGCAACCTATCATCATTCATGCCAGGGCTGTTTTTATGGATGATGATAAAATATATATCATAGATTATAATAACACTTTAATTGCGTGGAATGAATCTTTGGATGTAGTTCAGATGTGACTACTCCCGCCAATAAATTGGCGGGCATCTAGGCTTTCGCCACAGACTGTAGCCCCAGTCTGAGAATGTTCTTAGCTGCATTGAGATCTCGGTCCATTACCAAACCACATTTCGGGCAGTTATGGACTCTGACGGATAGATCCTTTTTGACTATCGAACCACAGCTTGAGCACATCTGAGATGTATATGCAGGATTAACCATGACCACTTTACGACCGGCACTTTCAGCCTTGTACGTAACGTATGTCCTGAATCTATTCCAGCTTGCATCCAGCACGCTTTTAGCCATGTAAGGTTTCTTTTCGATGAGATTCTTGATATCTATATCTTCAAGACAGATTATATTGTAATCATTCACTATCCGATGGCTGAGTTGATGGGCAAAGTTATCTCGGAGGTTTCCAAGTCTTTCGTAGATATGACTAACTTTCTTGGCAGCTTTCCGGCGTTCTGGTGACTTGTGGGGGAGTTTGTCTTTCTTGCTCTGTGCTTTGGCAAGTTTCTCTTCACAAGATGCCAAATACCTTTGATTCTCTACAAAAGTCCCATCTGACAGAACAGCAAAATTGGAGATACCCACATCTATGCCTACCACTTTCTCTGAATCTGGCACGGCGTCCTTGGGTGCATCTTCAACAAAGAACGAGACATACCATTTTTTGGTAGATGATCTTCTTATGGTCAGCCTCTTAATTGTTCCCTCAACTTTCCTATGCAACCAGATCTTAATATCTCCGATTTTGGAGAGATGCAAAACGTTATCCTTGAGCGCGAAACCACTTTGAGGATACGTTAAGCTGTCATACCAGTTTCTGCCTTTGAACCTTGGATAACCTGGTTCTTCGCCAGACTTGACTCTTCGGAAGAAGGCCTTGAATGCTAGATCTACTCGTTGAACTACTTCTTGGAGAACTTGAGAATATACTTCAGTGAGTTCCGGTTTGGACTCTTTCCAGATTGGAAGCATTCTCTTGGATTCAAAGTAGCTTATAGATCGATTTTCTTTCTCCCACGCATTTTTCCGCAGAGCAAGTGTCTCGTTGTAGACCCATCTACATAGATCAAGTTGCCTATTTAATATTGCAACTTGCGACTTTGTGGGCTTCAATCTATAACGAAACACTTTAGGCATTATCAGTTAATAGGCTTCATTACCTAATATAGTTGTTGGTCCACAGGAAATAACAGCGGGGCACGATTCATCCCACCTCTGAAGAGGTGGGGATTCTCTGCCCCCGCACCCAGTCCTTCCTAATTCTTCTTTTTTTCCAGCAATCTTTATTTATCAATACTGCTCAGTTACTTGCTATGGTGATTTAAAGTGGTAAAGGTTGTACTATATCCTGTGAATTTGGCAACCGAAGATACGCTTGATGATATTAGAACAGATCTTGCTACAATAAAATCAGACGTTGCTACTGTGAAAACCGGTCTCGCTGCTATATTAGCTATATTGGAGAGCTGATTATGGGATTCTTGAATCGTCTTCCTGCACGGCAGGACGGCTACTACAGCCGTAACCGAATGTGGAAGAATAAGGGTAGCGACACCGCAGCCAACCGCAGAACCCTGGTCAGCCCCAGCCATATGCTCGTGAACATTGGTGGAGCCGGTGCTCATGCCTACGAGCGGGAAGCCGCCCTGGAGATGGACCTGAACGAGTCTTGGGTCTGGGATACTCAGACTCCGGACGACTATACAGTAGCGGCCAACCGTGCGGGCAAGGACTTCTATATCTATGCTTGTATCCCTGGCAGCGGGTTCTCTCCTATACTGGTTCTGAGCGCTGCAACCACCTATCCAGCTGGATACACCGCAGATAATAGCCGCAAGATAGGCGGCTTCCACTGCGAATGCGCGGATGTTGGCACGATCTCCGGCCACCCCCTCACAGGCTACCTGGCAGGAGATATCATCCCTCGGTCTATCCAAGATCTCAAGCACCGGCCATATGGACGCTTCCTTCCTGGTTTTGCCTGGGGAGGGCCGACCGATTTCGACAGCCTGAATTATGCGCCTCTGTGGGCCTCGATATACCATCTCTCCGGCACAGGAGCATCTATCGCATCAGTATTCGGAGCTGCCGCGACTGTCTCTCGGAATTTCTACGATTTCGCAGACGACCTGAAAAATATAGGCGCTAGGATGATGACAGACTGGGAATTCGCACAGCTCCATTCGGGTACTCCGGAAGAGACGAACATATTTGGCTCGGGCAATCCGACGACTGTAGGCGGTCATGTAGACACAAATTCCAGGCGAATCATATCAAAAATTGGCTTGGAGGACATGTCCGGAGTCTGGTTGACTTGGCTCCAGGATCGGCAGAGCTACATAGATGGCGCTTATTATGACGCAGCAATTGCGTTCAGCTACGAGAATATCAGCGGAACCAGAGGGTCCCATTTCGGTCAAGGAACATACCCGGCACAGGCAGCGGTTATTGCGGGCGGTTATTGGGCTGATGCGGCGTATTGCGGTTCGCGGGCGCGTGATGCGTTTTATCGGCGGTCGGATGCGTCTTCGCGTATCGGTTGCCGCGCGGTCGCGGAGCCACAGTAGTCGTTATTCATGAGGTCATAAAAATGAGAGGATACCCTAAAGGCCCGCTAACCAAGCGGGATTATGAGAACCTGTTGACCATGCCAGAGTATGAGAAACGGGCCAAGGCAGATCTGGCAAAACTTGCAGCAATTGATGACAGCAAGATCACCGTTGACCAGGGCACTGAAAAATCACCAAAACTAATGGAGATAGACAACCCCATGCCCATATGGAAACGGGCCGGTTTCAAGGACAAGGATGAATTGCTGAAGTTTATGTAAAGGTACACTTTACCTTTTACGTCAACTTTTTTTTTTACAAAAACATATAAGTATCCTGATGAACATCTTCTATCTTGGAGGATACAAATATGGCATTTATACCCCTCGGAGAGACCGCCAATGCTGGTCTCGTGATGTCCGGGTACGGCAAGCCGTACCTGAAGAGAGCAAGCTATGCGAAAGGATATAATCCTGAACATCTGAAGGCATACCAGGCTGCCTTTTCTACCGCTTCCAAGGAGTGCTCGGCTGCAACTCGTGGAATGACCGGTATGGAAAGGGCTAAGGCTAAGTCTGCCTGCATGTCTGGTGCTCTGAAGAGGTAGGGATCTTATCCCTCCTTCTTCTCAAAATCTCTAAGTCTTTTTTGTCCCTTTGTTTCAGACGCTATTTTTGATCTGCCGTATATGGTGCGCAGTGTTTCCATCATGCGTTTAGTCCTTTCGAGCGATGTAGCCCCCTCTTTTATCATGTTATTTCCTCCACACTATTGCGTCTCGGAACCACGGTTCCAATAGATTCTTGTTCTGCGAATAAAAAAACCCGAAGTTTGAGTCCAGAATATATGTCTTGCTGAAATCATCAGGGTCTCTGGTTGTTCTCCCAGCTGCTTGTTGGATTGCTACAGCTGTTGTCAATCTATACCACTTGTCGATGTTTAACTCGGCTTTATCGGTTTCATTCCTTTTGATGACCCATTCGTCGCCAAGTGATGGATATGGAACCTTCGCGATGATGTTTCGTTGGAAGTTTTCTCCTTTCAGGTTGATTCCCTCAGCGTAGTTCACTGAGAGGAAGATACATTCCTTGGATCTCATGAATTGCCGCAGTGCATCTTCGCGATGTCCGGGGGTTTGCAGTAGAACCTTCGGGTGCCTCATATGATCCTTTAATTTTTGGGCAATCCCGTAGGAATGGCAATGCACGATGGTCTGCCGGGGGTATTCTTTATGGATTTCTAATATACGTTTTGCCATGCCAGGCACGGTGTTGTCGAGATTGGCCCGGCTCATTTTTCCAACTGGCTCGTAATATATCAATCTATTTCTTTTTGGTATTGGATGAACTGCTTCGACTCGCGAATAGTTTCGACATATGAGCGATGTTGTTGGGGTTCCAGAACTCATTATAACCAATTTTACTCGGCTGGCCATGGAATTGAAAGGGTATTCCCCGCGAACCAGTTTCAAGTTTCTATCCTTGTCAATGAAATATGCTTTATCATTGCTGGAAATGACCTGCAATATCCTTCCGCACTTGGCCACCTGCCGTTCGATCTTGGTCAACTTGGTGGTCAGATACCGGATATCATTCAAGAGGTTTGTATTGCTGGTTGAACTCAGGTTCATACTCTCAAGCATCTCGGTGTAGTTCTCGGATTCCTCCTCTAGCGATATCATCCATTCATGGATCGAGTCCGTCAGGTTCTCAAGATCAATATTCTCTGGCAGAGCTATACCGAAGTGATTTAGGAGTTTATCCTCAAGGCTTGCCGATTCATCGATTATGAGAACGTCTGTTGCGACCCGGTTATATATGAAGAAATCCAAGGTGCACGCTGCTAGATCTGCATCCCTAAAAGCATACTTAGCTCGGGTGTATGGGCACCTATTGCAGATTTTTGGTTTTCTGCTTGCAAGACTTGCGGATCGGAATGGGCAATCTGATGCGTCTAGACCTTTCAGCAACAGGCAATCATAGTTGCTTTTTCCAAGAACCACGGGAATGCCCAGTTGCTCATCTTCCTCAATTTGGTAGACCAGGGCTTTAAGCGGGGTGGTATATACCACTTTTTTAATTTCGTCTGGATATAATTCCAACAACGCTTTTCCAGCTGCACGATTAATTATGGTCTTGCCCGATCCGGTTGGGCTTGGCAATTCAACTATTTTTGAATTTATTTCTCCAGATCTTATTTTTTCATATGTACTTAATATTGATTCAATTGCTTCTTTCTGTCCTACTCTGTATGAAGGATATACGTTATATTTATTCAAGTCCACAATCTTTAAATCCTGGCATGGCTTGTTATTATTGGTAGCCGTGACCATTTCTAGTTTAGTTCCCTCCACGGCTATCAATCTCCCATAAGCTGTGCATGCAATTTTAGAATTGTCTTTACTATGGAGTTTTCTTTATTTAGAACATAATATCTAAAGTTCTTTTCAGAATCTATTGCCTTAACTATATTCAGATCCTCAAGCATTTTCCATGCCTCGTAGAAACTTGGTCGTCCCATGTGCATTGCCGCAATCATCTCGCTCTTGCTGAAATGTCTTGGAGCATTGCAGATCATGAAATCCAAGATCCGGATTACGTGTTTATTACCTAGCAACGATACAAACATGTATCTCACCCGACATGGAGATGTATCAAATAACATATAAAGCTTTTGGCCGATGATAAAAAAAAGATAGGTGCCTTATCCTTCTATCAGCATGGCACCTGTTTGCATCGCGGCCCTGAGCCCGGAGCAAGTACAGTTTTTCACGATTATGGTGCTTTGAACAGGAGCTGGGTCGGTTGTGCAGAAACATCCACCAGGAGCATCTATCCGGCAGTTCGTGACCTCAACCTTAGCACGGCCTATCGCGTGGACGCCGAAATAGCCTTCCAGTCGGCTATCGATGATCTTGACGTCTGACCCTTCAATGATGTAGGTCGCCCCGCCAGTAGAATCTGCTCGATCCTTGCTGCTAACCAGAACAGAGTTCTCGACCGTTCCGGTTCCGTCGCGAATCATCAGGCCATACGATCCGATGGTATTTGTGCAGTCCATGTCAATTTCACTGAGTTTAAAATCATTGACCTGCCAGACCGTGACCTGACTATCGGTCTTGAATCGGGATGCGCTCACGTCGTCCGGGGTCCGGCTTTTCCAATCATCGTTGCCGTAGAGGACGACACCTTCGCGACACTGCCAGCCTTCGCAATCAATCACTCTGCTATGGTGGCAGGTATCGAGGATGATCCCTTCTGCACCGCAGTTCCGAGCCACGACATGGGAGACCGTCTCATTGGTCCCGCTGTTGCCTGCGCCATTGTTACCCAGATAGATGCCCGACCCCCAGGAATTCTCCAGATGAAGATTGTAATAATAACCATCCGTCCTCTCAGACCCTACCAGGATCAGGCCTTCGCCGTCATGAGGTTGACCATCTGTCTGACTGCCTCTATTGCCGTCCAAAGTCAGATCGGCGACAGAGAACTCGTCATATCCAGGATCAAATCCCCTGGTGCCCCGGATGAGGACCATGGCCACATGCCTTGCAGGGCTGCGTTGGCCTGGAAGTAGCTGGATGATGGTCTCATCCACCCCATCGCCGCTGATATGCATGTCCTTGTCGAGAACCTGAATAGCATTGTAGAAGATATTTGTGCCATCCGGATTCAGTGCAAACTCATAAGGTGCAGATACGCTATACTTGCCGGAGCCAATATGCAGGCTACCACCGTCCGGCACGGCATCTACAGCAATCTTGAACAGACCGGACACATCCGATGATATTGGAGCCGTTGCTAGTTCTTTGCCATCTGCGGTTTCGGCTATGATGTTTTGGCCTTGCTGATAGACAATGACATCGGCAGAATACTGGATATCTTCAGATGATTCGACCAACTCATCGGCAGCTGGTGTGAATATTTCGCTATCATTTTCAATTAAAACATCCGTTCCAGCAACTGGCTCATTTTCGGTCTCTATGATATCATCTTCGCTTATATTTTCAAGTTGGAATGCATTCGGATCAAGCTCAAGCTCGACAAACTTTGGTTCTGGAAACACAAAGTCGCGAGAGATATTGATCGACTGAAGCTCCGGCATTGATATGGGCGGAGTCACGGGACCTGCAAATTGGTAGGGAGCTGGATATGTACCGGCCACGCTAGACACAAACAGCAATAGGAATATAAACCCCAATATCTTTTTCATGTTGTGCACACCTGTTGGATGTGATGTCTTTTTTCTATTTCAAACTTTGTTAGGGATTGCTGTCTAGATGGTTGCAGCAGATCTAGCTCATTTATTCCGAAGCTCTCGAATATCCTCAGCAACGGCGGTATTAACTGCTTCTGAAGATAATAGTTCGTATCAATTTTCAGGTTGTTTTCGATAGCATAGTCCGGATCTTCGGCTCGACTGGTCATCAATTCTGAACGGTGTCCTGATCGCCGCTGGCTGGCAACTATGATAAATGGAACCCGGTCGCCGATTGCATATTTGAAAACACCACGCTGTTCCAGTTTTTTAACCAGCTCTGCATGAGGCTGTTGCTGAGCATAATTTTCCGGATTTCTGGTCAGGGTCCTTGACATCACCAAGTCATTGAAGATATCGGGGGTAGGGTTCTTGAGAACTGCAATAGCGTTCCTGGCCTGAGCCAGAGCTGCATCAACATCTCCGTCAATCAGAATAGTTTCCAGGCATTTCGTAAGCGCCTTTGAAGTGAAATTGCACCAATCTCGCCGAACCGTCTCTATTCCCTTTGCTTTTATTTCGCCTTTTCCTTCTGACTCGAATCTATACATCGCGTAATGTTTCTTTGCCAAAATGAGTATTCTTTTGGCAAATGCTTCGAAAACTAGTTCCATTGGCTTTGGTAGGTCTGCTGTAACGATGGATGCGATCTTTTTTCCTATTTGTTTAGCTTTATAAAAGTCAATATTTCCGGTTATAGATATAAAAATACTGTCGGTGTCGCCTGCTATCGTTTTTAGTTCAAATGGTTCATTATCCAGTGTAAAAAGCCCGTGTTTTTCAACTATTTTTCGAGTTCTGAG
>ERZ1026814.361-NODE-361-length-28758-cov-17.541336_pt1 | contig 28758 bp, 46 predicted proteins | sample MGYA00520871_ERZ1026814 | MGnify/ENA primary metagenome ERZ1026814 (study PRJEB33270, sample SAMEA104284478) | anaerobic digester metagenome | biome: Anaerobic digester microbiome; feature: mesophilic sludge digester; material: Anaerobic digester biomass | place... | reverse complement strand
CGAGTGCGACCGCGCCTCGTTCTTCTCCGCGATGCTCTCGCTCGCGCAGACCGGACTTGAGCCGGATGGCCGGCGCGCGCACCTCATCCCGTTCGAGAACCGCAAGCGCGGCGTGGTCGAGTGCCAGTTGATCATCGACTACAAGGGACTCGCGGAACTCGCGATGCGCTCTGGCCTACTGTCCTACCTGCACGCCGACGTGGTGCGCGATGGTGACGTTTTCGACTACAGCCTCGGCGAAATCCGCGACCACGTGCCGCACTACCTGCGCCGCGACAAGGACAAGCCGGAGAAGCCCGGCAACGTGTTCGCCGCCTACGCCGTCGCCCGCTTCAAGGACGGCAGCGCCAAGGCCGAGGTGATGAGCGTCGAGGAGGTCGAGGCCATCCGCCGCCGCTCGCGCGCCGGGCAGTCCGGCCCGTGGGTCACCGACTGGCATGAGATGGCGAAGAAGACCGCGTTTCGCCGCCTGAGTAAGTGGCTCCCGCTCTCGCCCGAGTATCGTGACGCGCTTGACGCCGACGCGGACGAGCCGGACACGCTGCGCAATGTCGCGAAGGCCGATGCCGGCGCCGCCGCCAATGCCGCCGAGTTCCTCGCCGGCGAGACGGTGCAGTCGATCGACGCCGAGCCGGCAACCGACCAGGCCGCAGCCGACGAGGCTGCGCTGTTTGGTGACAAGAAAGGAGGTGCGTCGTGATCGTCTTCGACATCGAAACCGGCCCGCTGCCGACGGCCGAACTCGAGGACCGAATCCCGAAGTTCGAGGCGCCGGCCAACTACAAGGACGATGCGAAGATCGCAGCGTACATCACCCAGAAGCGACTCGACTGGATCGAGCGCGCCGCGCTGGACGCGACGACCGGCAAGATCCTCGCCATCGGCATTCTCGACTGCCGTGAGGATGGAGTGGAGAAGGTCAACACGCTCGCCGGCGACGAGGCCGAGATCATCGCGGCGTTCTCGTCGATCGTGATGCAGTGCGGCGGCTCCGGCTGGCCGCTCGTCGGCTGGAATATCTTCGGCTTCGACCTGCCGTTCATCTTGCGCCGCTCGTGGATTCTCCGCGTCGCGCTTCCGGAGTGGATTCGCTCCGGTCGGTATTGGGATCGCTGCTTTGTGGACGCGATGGAGGTGTGGGCGTGCGGCAACCGCGATCAGACCGTCGGCCTGGATCTGGCGTCGGCAACGCTTGGCGTCGGTCGCAAGAGTGGCAGCGGCGCGCATTTCGCGAGCCTCTGGGGCGGCAGCGATGAGGAGCGGGCGCACGCCCTCGAATACCTCGAAAACGACCTGCGACTCACGAAGGCGGTTGCCGAGCGGATTATCCCGGCCGGATTTCGCGTGATTGAGAGGAGGGCCGCATGAGCAGCACATGGAACGGCGCAACTTGCCGCGAGGGTGCCGCGCGATGGGCGACAATGCCGGCAGGCCCGATGCGGCACAGCCAGCCGCAGAAACGCATCGAGCCTCTGACGCGCGAGCAGATCGAGAAGCTCGGCGGAATCTACCCGCCGAAATCCCGCCCGGCTCCGTATCGACCGCGCAAGCTTGAGCCGCGCGAGCAGCCGAAGCCGATCGCCGAGCACGAGGTTGCGCGGATGCTCGCCGGATACGACGCAGGCCGTAGCGTCACGGCAATCGCGATGTCGGTCCATCGCGCCACGAGTGCTGTCCGGCGCGTGCTAATCGAGAGTGGGCGTGATCCCGGCCGCTTCGGGCACAACTCGCCGATGCGGCTTCAAGTCGTCGCGCTGTTCCACTCCGGGAGGTCTCCGCGCGAGATTGCCGCAGCTACTGGCGCGACTCTTGGATACGTCCGCAACATCGCCGCGAACCTGCGGCGGGCCAGGAAGGAGGCGGCGTGAGCATCGCAACCATCATCATCGGCGCAGTCGTCGCCATCGCGGCCTACGCGCTCGGCCACTACAGCGGCGAGAACCGCGGCCGCGCCCTCGGCTGGCTTGAACGCAACCAGGAGGCGATGGACCGCGACGCCAAGCGCCGCGAACAACTCAACAGCCGCCGCGACCGCGACGGAACATTTCAGGAGGCAAAACGATGACTACGCGCGCAGAGTGGGACGAGCTCATGGAGTCGGCATTGCGCGAGGACGTAGAGATCGCGCAACCACGCTACGCCGCCTACTGCGCCGCAAACGGTCGCACGCCGGCCGAGCAACTCGCGCACGACGAAGCCGAGTACCCCGGCGGAAAGATGGCCGGATTCCTCGTCTGGTCGTCGCAGAACCCGCCAGCAGCGTAACAACCAACCAACCACCTTACTAAATGGCCTACCTCAACAAATGCTTCCTGATCGGCAACCTCACCCGCGACCCCGAGTTGCGCGTGACGCCGAAGGGAACGTCCATCGCGAGCTTCGGTCTGGCGATCAACCGACAGTCGAAGAACGCCGACGGCTCGCACGCTGACGAGGTCACCTACGTCGACATCGAGGCATGGGGCAAGCAGGCTGAGCTCTGCTCCAAGTACCTCGCCAAGGGCAGCCCCTGCATGGTCGAGGGCCGCCTGCGTCTCGACTCGTGGGAGGACAAACAGAGCGGCGCCAAGCGCTCCAAGCTCAAGGTCGTCCTCGACAACGTGCAGTTCCTCGGCGCGCGCTCGAATGGCACGCCGGCCGAACTGCGCGAGGGCGAGCAAGCGCCGCAACAGCGCCAGGATGCGCGGCCGGATCAGGCGCCCGACACGAATCCGCACATTGAGGACGACGTGCCGTTCTAGCCCATGGCTTCCGCCCAACAACCACACCCAACCGCCGGCCGCTGCAAACGCTGCGGCGCAGACCTACCTCGGCTCTGGATGCCGCACCCGTTCGCGGATGGCGAAATGATCGCCGATCGCTGGTGCAGCGACCACTGCTACGGCGTCGAGCTACTCGAGCAATCGCAGCGCGCGTGCCGAGCCAGCCGCATACGCAACGCGGCCGGGCGGACTGAAGAAAGGGAGGCAGCAGCGTGAACTGGCTCAACCTACGCACCGAGATCCTGCACTCGCCTGAGTTCATCGGCAGCGACCCGATACGCCGCGCAACCTGGCTCTCGCTCATGCTCTGGTGTGCCTCGCAGGAAAACGGCGGCATCGTGCATGGCGGAGCAAACTGGTCCGACCGGCAATGGCAACAGACCTGCGGCGTGACCAAGGATGAGGCCACCGACTCCTGCGACCTGTTCCGCGTCGACGGCGCCGACGTCGTACTGTGGGGCTACAACATCGAGAAGGAGCGCGAGGTGCAGGCCAAACGCGCCGCCGGCCTTGAATCCTCCCGCAAACGCTGGGCAAACGGCTCGCCTGATAGCTCAGCGAATAGCTCAGCTATCGGCTCAGCGTATACGGAAAGGAAGGAGAAGGAGAATGAGAACGAGAAAGGAATGAGAATAGGAAAGGAAGAAGGCGGCGCGGCTTCTCTCGAAGCCTTGCCTGCGCTCGTGCTTGAGATGCCAGAAGCCTCGAAAGCCGGTGCAATCCTCACGTTTCCGTGCTCGGGCAAGGCGCCGACATGGGATCTCACCGACGCCACGCTCGCCCAACTCCGAACCGCCTACCCGCAGATCGACCCGCTCGCCGAATGCCGCGTCGCTCTCGCCAAGATCCAGACCGGCGCCGTAACCCGCAAGACCGCATCCGGCATGCCGCGGTTCCTCTTCAACTGGATGGACCGCGCTACCAACTCAACCCGCAACACCTCCCCGACCAATGGACACTCTCGCCGCAGCTTTGAGCAGCGCAATGACTACTCGCAAACCGGCCTCTGACGCCATGCCAGCCGCAGACCAACATCCCGCTTGGTATCCCGACATCAACCTAGACGGCGACACCACCGGCACGATCCGCGCCGCGGCCGACGCAGCCGCCGCAATCGTCGCCGAGATGCGCGCCAACGCCGCCCCGCGGTGGCTCACACTCACCGGACTCCAGGGCACGGGCAAGACCCTGCTGGCCCGGCAAATCTTCGCCGAGGCCCAGTCGATCAACCCCGGAGCCGCGTCGCTCTGGATCGGAGATCGCCGCCGCCCGCGCTGCGTCTGGCTCGACGAGACCGACTTCGCCGAGGCGGTCATGGCCGACGCTCGCCTCCCTGAGTATCTCGCCGGCGACTACCTAGTCATCCTCGACGACCTCGGCAGCGCCCGCGAACGATGGGACCGCGTGGCCGATGCGCTCTTCCGCCTCGCCAACGCCCGCCTCGGTCGCTGGACGATCTGGACGAGCAACCTGACACACCGCGAGATCAGCGACTCAATCGACGCCCGCCTCGCCTCGCGCCTGATCCGCGACGGCAACAAGGGCGTCCGCATCACGGCGCCGGACTACGCACTGCGCAACCGCAAGATCGCCGCCTGACCATGCGCGACACCGCAACCACCACTAGTGGACGCCTTAAAATGAAACACTGGAAAACCACAGATACAGGCCCGCAATCCATAGAACATGGAACGGGTAGTAAAACCTCGGAAGCTGCACGGGAAACGCTTAAACGCATGAACGGCGGACTGCCCCCGAATCTGCATATGGCGAATCGCGGCATCCTGCTTCGCGTAATCAAAGAACTGAACGACGAGCTGCTTCGCCTACGTGCAACATCCTCGTCCTACACCCCGGTCTGCCACGCCGAAACTCAACCTCAGCCGAAGCCGCGCACGCCGTAGAGGCGTTGTGCAGTAGCGTCTGGTTCGCCTCTTCGCACCGGCACCCGCCAGCTTACGAAAACCGCCTAAAACCACTATGCTCACCCGCTCCTCACGACTCTACCTCTCGGGCCCGATGACAGGACTGCCCCAGCAAAATTACCCGGCATTTCACGCTGCGGCCGCCAGCCTTCGGCGCGCGGGATACCGCGTCGTAAACCCAGCAGAATTACACCCGCATAGCCGGCTGCGGCGGTGGCAGGCGACAATGACGGCATGGCTAACCCGTACCCCTGCGCCTGCGCTCCCTACGTGGGGAGAGTATATGCGCGCCGCCCTCGTCGGCCTGCTTAGCTGCGAGGCCATCGTACTCCTTCCAGGATGGGAGCACTCCCGCGGCGCACGCTGCGAGGTCTCACTCGCCGCCGAGCTCGGCATGCGCCGCTGCACCATCGCGGAGGCGCTGTCCGCGAACATCTAGCTCAGCCACGGCGCAAGCCGTTGGCTGGGGCGTCTGGTTGGGCGCTTCCCGACCGAAAACCAAATCAGTAACATCATGGAAAAGACACTACACAACTCGGACTTATCTGGCGCACGCCAGAACGTGCCTGACATCAAGGTGGTCGGCAACGGCGACACCTTTCGCCTGCTCTGTAAAGCATCGTCGCAGAATGAAGGGTGGATGAAGTCCACGAAGGCGATGCAAACCCCACACGGCTGCGTGGTGCAGGTCACGACGCAGCAGAAGAACATCGACGGCACGTATTCGCTGGCCGAGGCGCTGACCTTCGTGCCCGGCGTAACCATCGCCGACGACGAGAACGGAGGCCGCAAACTCGTCTGACGAACTGGGCGGAAAAGGTCCGATCCCTTTCTTCGCCCAACACCTGAATATGCAACACATCGAAACACGACAGTTGCGCAAGCACTACGCGGCCAACCGGAAGCGCAACCGCGAGGGACGCGCGAAGAAGTTCGCGCAGATGCGGGCCGCGAAGGAGCGCAAGCGTATCGAGCGCGCAAACACTGAGCCGCAGATGCCGGACCTATCGCACTGCGTGCCGCCGCCGAAGCTCAAGCCCAGCGGCTTCGAAGTGACCGTGCGCTGCCTCGACGACGGGGCTCGTGCCTCCTTTCGCGCGCTGCGGTTACCCTGGGGCCTGTCGATCTCTCCGACTCTCGCCGGCCGCAAGGTCGCGTGCGTGCTCCGTGAGTACTTGCCAACCGCGTTGCTCACGCCTGCGGCTGGATTGTGTCTGAGGGGCGAGGGCGGACGGCGTCAAGGAGAAACCAAGACACCGACGGGAGGGGGCGTCCGAAGTCTGCAACCTTCAACGCTTTAGACGGACCCCGCTCCTTTCGAAAAAACACGCCCAGTTTCCAGATTTGTTGCCAAAACCACTAAACAAATGCCAAGTCGCCCACCATTCGCAAGTTACGCAAGAAAGCCGCGATCCGCAACACAGCGCGAGTACGCCGTACGTCGCATGTCCGCGCCCGAGTTGGCGCAGGCGGCCGAGATCCGCAGCTCTGCCGGCTGGCAGTCGGTGCGCCGACGCTTTCTCGCCGCGCATCCGGTCTGCGGTTGCTGCGGTCAACAGCTCGCCGAGCAAGTGCACCACATTGAGCCGGTCGAGCGCCGGCCGGATCTCGCCCTCACGTGGGACAACCTCGCTCCGGTCTGCACGCAATGCCACGCCAAATGCAACGGGCTCGAGCGCGCCGGCAAGCAGACCGCGCACCTCTTCGCCAGCTTCGTCCGCCGGCCGCAATTCGGAGGGCTCGACTAATGGGCGCCCGTGGTCCAGTTGCCCGCGACAAGCAGACCGTCGCATTCCGCGTCGGCGTCGTCTGCCCTGATCGACTGCATGGCGAAGCGCGCGAGGAGTTCGAGCGCGTCGTCCGAATCTTGACCGAAGGCGGCCAGCCGCCAATGGAGCCGGACGCCGACGCAATCGAGCGGTACGCCCGCGCGGTCGTCAAAGAGCGCGAGCTGTTTGTCGCCCTCGAAAAGGAATCATGGGTCACGGCAGGCGACCGCGGCGGCATCAAGGTCCATCCGCTCATCACCGCATGGCGCGCGTGCAACTCGGTCCTGTCCGAGACAGCGGCCGACTTCGGATTCACGCCCGCCGCCCGTAGTCGCATCCCGAAGACTGGCGCAACCGGCAAGAGCGCCAACCCGTTCACCGCCCATCTCCAATCGTGACCGACTCCGCCACAGCCTACGCGCAATCCGTCCTCGCCGGCGACGTGCCCACCTGCAAATGGGTGCACCTCGCGTGCAAGCGCCACATGCGCGACCTCAAGTCCGGCCTCTGGTATTGGGACGTCGCCGCCGCAGAAAAGGCCATCGGCTTCCTGCGCCTGCTCCGGCACTACAAAGGCGAATACGCCGGGCGCCAATTCGAGCCGCTGCCGTGGCAATGCTTCGTCGTCGGTTCGCTCTTCGGGTGGCGGCTGCTCGGTAGCGGGCTGCGTCGGTTTCGGTATTCGCTTGTCGTTGTGCCGCGCAAGAACGGCAAGACGTTCCTCGGCGCCGGCGTCGGGCTCTGCCTGCTCTGTGGCGACGGCGAACCCGCGGCCGAGGTGTACAGCGTCGCGACAAAGGAAGATCAGGCGCGCCTACTATGGAACGACGGCAAGCAGATGATCCGCTTTTCTCCCGGAGCTGGCGATGTCTTTCGCCGTACTGTATCCGAAATCCGACACGAGGACAGCGCCTCATTTTGGAAGCCGCTCGGCTCCGACTCTGAAACGCTCGACGGCCTCAACCCGCACGGCGTCCTCGCGGACGAGTTGCACGCGTGGAAAGATCGGCGGCTCTGGGACATCCTCGATAGCGCGCTCGGCGCCCGTCGTCACCCGCTCGTGTTCTCGATCTCGACCGAGGGAGACGTTCGCGACGGCATCTTCGACGAACAGGTGAAGCTCGCGCAGGCAGTGTTGCAGGACGAGGCGCTGGCGAACGGAGCCGGCGCAAACGTGTTCGCGCTCATCTTCACCATCGACGACGGCGACGACCCGATGGACGAGGCTGCGTGGTTCAAGGCGAATCCGAACCTTGGTTGCGGGAAGTCGCTCGAATACATGCGCGACCAAGCAGCGAAGGCCAAGCTGTCGCCCGGCAAGATGCGCGACTTCCTCGTCAAGCAGTTGGACAAGCGCGCGGAAAAGATGGTGAGTGGATGGCTGTCATTGGCGAAGTGGGACGCGTGTGCCGGCGAGAAGCTGAAGGCCGCGGACGTTCTTCGCCGCCTCGCCGGCAAGTCCGTGTTCGCCGGCTTCGATGCCTCGCGCTCGCAGGACTTGGCCGCCGTGGCGCTCATCTGGTTCGATGGCGACGTCGCGCACGCGGCCTGGCTGTTCTTCACACCTGAGGAGACGTTGCGCGAACGCGAGCTCCGTGACCGCGCGCCCTACGCGAAGTGGGTCGAAGACGGATGGATGATCGCGACGCCGGGCAACATCACCGACTATCGCGCGATCGTCGCCCGCGTCGTCGAGATCCTGAAGACCGCGAACGCCGAAGCGTTCTGGTACGATCCCAGCCACGGCCACGAGGCGGCGATGGAGATTCGCGACGCGCTCGGGATGATCGGGTCCGCGAAGACGGAAGGCGGCGGCGAGTGGCACCAGGTCGCGGCGCTCGCGCAGACCTTCGCGAATTTCTCGCGCCCGTATCGCGAGATCGAGCGGCGCGTCATCGGCGGAACGTTGCGCCACTACGGCAACCCCGTCGCTCGCTGGAACATTTCGAACGCCGTCCCGCACGTCGGGCCGAGCGAAAACATCATGCTCCACAAGGGCAAGAGCACCGGGCGCATCGATGGCGCCGTCGCTCTCGGCATGGCCTTCGCGGCTGTGCTGACAATGCCCGACGCCGGGGCGACAACATCAACGCCGGGAATGGTATTCGACGACGAATGAGCACGACACCAATTGACGAGTACGACAAGCTGCGCACGCGGAAGGAACTTGCCGCCGCGGTTGGTCGGTCGCTCCGCAGTATCCAGTACGACATCGAGGCAGGATTTGAGATGCCGGGCGGGCTTGCTTCGGTGAATGAGTGGCGCGAGTGGAAGCGATGCGAGATGAGGTCGGTCGGACGCGGAAAACGCGGAGCTGCCGGCATTGTGATTCTGTAATTGCGCCGTGGTGCGCAAGTTTGCACGTCCGTGCACATATGCAGTGATGCCAAGCTGGCATCAATCGCCACGCTGTGATGCGTGGAGATTGCCGCCCGCCTCAAAGACGCCAGCCGCGCCCTCTTCGGGAAGCGCGAGGAACGCGGCACGCTCAAAGACGGCAAGGGCCTGCTCGAACTGATCGGCACGACGGCGAGCAGCAAGAATGTCAACGAGACGAGCGCGATGACGATGTCCGCGGTTTACGCGTGCGTCCGAATCCTCTCCGAGAATGTCGCCAGCCTGCCGTTGCGCGTGCGGCGCAAGACAGCCAAGGGCAGCGAGGACGCCGACGAGCATCCGCTGAATCGCATTCTCAAGGACGACCCGAACGACAGCGAGACGTCGTTCGAGTGGCTGGAGCGGATGCACGCCGCCCACGAGATGCGCGGCAACTGCTACGGACTCGTGAAGCGCAATGCCTACTTCGAGCCCGAGGGCATCGAGTACGTCGGCGCGAACGAGGTCGAGGTCGTGCGCGTCGGTCGTGGCCGCGGCTACAAGCTAGCCGGCAAGCTCACGCAACCCGGCGAGATCCTTCACGTGCCGAGCATGTCGCTCGACGGGCTCACCGGCCTTTCCGTGTTGAAGCAGGCGAAGGAGGGGATCGGCGTCGCGCTCGCCGCGCAGGAGTTCGGCGCCCACTTCTTCGGCAACAACGCGCGCCCTGGTGGCGTGATCGAATTTCCGGCCGGAACGACCGAGGAACAGGCGCGGCTTTTCCTGAAAAAGTGGCGCGAGAAGCACGAGGGCCCAGCAGCGTACGGCAAGGTCGCCGGCCTCACTGGCGGCATCAAGTACCAGAACATCGGAATCAGCAACGAGGACGCCGAGTTCTTGGCGACGCGCCAGTTTCAGATCGAGGACATCGCCCGCTTCTACGGCGTTCCGCTTTTCCTGCTCCAGTCGACCGAGAAGTCCACGAGCTGGGGTAGTGGAATGGAGCAGATTCAGCTTGCGTTTCAGGTCTTCACGCTCCGCCCGCGGCTCGTCCGCTGGGAGCGCCGGCTTAAATCGACGCTGCTCTCTTATCGCGATCAGGAGGCTGGCTACTACGTCTCATTCAACCTCAACGCGATTCTCCGCGGCGCCTTCGCGGATCGCATGGCCGGATACGTCTCCGGCCTCACAAACGGAATCTACTCGATCAACGACGTCCGCCGGCTCGAGGACTTGCCCGAGCTGCCGGACAACGTCGGCGGTATCCATCGCGTCCCGCTCAACATCGGACCGGCTGACGCGCCGGCGAAGGAGAAAGTCACCGCATGAAGACGATCCAAACCCGCGCCCTGCATGGGCTCACCGTCCGCGAGGCCGCGAAGGACTCCGGCTTCATCGGCATCCTCGAAGGCCACGCCGCCGTATTCGACAGCGACTCGCTGCCGTTCGACGGATGGGGCAAGCCGTGGGTTGAGCGCATCCAGCGCGGCGCGTTCTCGCGCACGCTCAAGGATCAGCCTGACGTCAAGGCGCTCTGGTCGCACCGCAGCGACGCCATCCTTGCGCGCTCGCCTGACACGCTCTCGCTCGCCGAAGACGACCGCGGCCTGCGCGTCGAGATCAAGTTGATCGACACACAGCAGAACCGCGACGTCCTCGCGAGCGTCCGCGCGAAGCTCGTTGACTCCATGTCGTTCGGGTTCTCGGCCCGCTCGGTTAAGTGGGACGAAGGCAAGGATCGCGACGTGCGGACGTTGCTCGACGTCGATCTGTTCGAGGTCTCGCCGGTTGTCTGGCCGGCGTATCCCGACACCGCCATTTCCGCGCGCTCTGCGGCGTCGTTCCGCAGCCAAGACGGCACGGCCGAACTGAAGGCCATCGCCGAGGAGCGCGACCAACATTTCGCCACGGCTCGCAAGTCCACCGAGGACGCGAGCGCGGCAACCCGGGACGCCATTCGCGGGATGGCGCTTCGGTGCCTGTAATCCCCGCATCACCACAAAGGACACACATGAAGCGTTTGAAAGAACTGCTCGAAAAGCGTGGTGCGAAGGCCAAGGAAGCCCGCACCCTCTCCGACACCGTCATCAATGCCGGCCGCGCCTTCACCGCCGAAGAGCGCTCGAAGATCGAAACAATCCAGAAGGAGGTCGAGGACATCGACGCGACCATCGCGATCGAGTCCCGCCAGGCCGCCATCGAAAGCCAGCGCGCGCCGAAGCTCACCGATGGCGAACAGCGCGACATGGCCCGCTTTGACATCGGCCGCATGCTGCGTTCGATGCACGCGAGCGCCAAGGGAGCGAAGTCCAGCCTCGACGGCATCGAGGCCGAGATGGTGCAGGAAGGCGAGCGCGAGGCCCGCAGCGCCGGCATCGAGAGCGCCGGCTTGTTCCTCCCCCGCTCGTTCGTTCGCCGCTGCCATGAGCGCCGCGACCTCACCGCCACCGGGCAGACGAGCGTTGCCGGCGATCAGGGCGGCATGGTCATCGCGACCGAGAAGGCCGGCTTGCTCGACGATTTCTTCAACGCGTCCGTGATGCGCTCCGCTGGAGCCACGGTGCTTGAGGGTCTCGTCGGCAATCTCGACATCCCGCGCCTCGTGAGTGGCACGGCGCCCGTGAAGAAGACCGAGAACGAAGCGGCCGGAGAATACACGCCCACCACCGCGAAGCTCTCGCTCACCCCGAAGCGCCTGCCGGCCTTCATCGACATCTCCGAGCAGCTGCTCAAGCAGTCCCCGCAGGCCATCGAGGCCATCGTCCGCGCGCACATCACGAACCAGATGTTGGCCGTTCAGGAAGCCGCGTTCTTCCACGGCAGCGGCACCAGCGAGGCCAACGGCATCGCCGGCACTTCCGGCATCGGCTCTGTGGTTGGCGGAACCAATGGCGCCGCCCCGACCTGGGCGCACATCGTCGGGCTCGAGACCGCCGTTGACGCGAACAACGCTGTGTTCGGCAATCTGCACTACGTCTCGAACGGCCAGATCCGCGGCAAGCTCAAGCAGACCGCGAAGATCAGTTCGACGGATTCGCTGACAATCCTCGACGACCGCAACGGCGGGCTGCTCAACGGATACTCGCCGCTGTGGACCAACGCCGTGAGTCGCACGCTCACCAAGGGCAGTTCGGGTGCCGTCGCCTCCGCGATCTTCTTCGGCAACTTCGCCGACTACTGGATCGGCTATTGGGGCGGCATCTCGCTCGAGCTCATCCGCGACAGCGCTTCCGCGAAGACCGGCACGTACTGCCTCGTGGCCTCGACCTACTACGACGGCGGCGTCGTCCGTCCGAAGTCGTTCGCCGCGATGCTCGACGCTCTCGGCGCCTGAGTCACGCCAACGCCATGACGCGCACGCTACGGGATTTCGTCGGACTGCACCGCGGTGAAACCGCGTGGCTGTTCGGCAAGGGTCCGAGCCTGAGTCGCTTCGACTTCGGCTCGGCCGGCCCGTTGCGTTGCGCGATCAATGAGTCCGTCCGCTACGTTCCAGCCGTCACGTACTGTTTTGCAAATGACGGCGCTCTTCCGTGGGTCGATCTCTACGACCCGACCCACGTCCTCTTTCAGCCTGCCCGCACGATTGACGATGCGGGCATGGCCAATCCTTCGAGCTTCCCGTGCGAGCTCGTCCGCTTCGAGAACTTCGCCGACACGCGCATTGCCGGCCGCACGGTTGATGACCTGCTTGCCCGCGGGCTCGCGATGCGGCATGGCACGATCGGCACCGCAATTCAGGTGTTGTACATCATGGGTGTCGCGAAAGTCGTGTGCGTTGGAATCGATGGAGTCGGCGGGCATGCAGGTCTCGACCTCCGCTCCGCTCCGTCGCCTGACTGCATTTACGCGACGATCCGCGATCGATTCATCTCGGCCGCGACGATGCTCGGGATCGAGATCGAGTTCTTCGATGCTCCGGCTGAAGTTTGTCGCACCGACGGGCTTGTCGTCGTACTCATCACACAGGGAGTCGTCGCAGGCGGGCAGGCCCGGCGCGACGGAGACATTGTTGCTCTCGATCCAGTCGAGGCATCCGAGCTCATTCAGCGCGGAGCGGCTGAGCCGACGCGCAATTTCCCGCTGCCGCGAGTGGAGGCAACCAAATGAGCGACCGCCTCATCACTGCTCCGACCGCTGAGCCTGTCAGCGTTGCCGAACTGAAAACCCATCTCCGAGTGACGCACAGCGCGGATGACAGCTATCTCGGCACGCTGATTCAGGCTGCGCGCGAACACGCGGAGCAGCATACGGGGCGGGCGCTCGCGGAGCAGACTCGCGAATACACGGCCGACGCATTTCCGAGCAACGGCGTTCTGCGTCTCGGGTTTGCGCCGGTCGTTTCCATTTCATCGGTCAAGTACCTCGACGAGACTGGAGAAGAGCAGACGCTCGATCCCTCCGTCTACACCGTCGACACACAAAGCGAGCCCGGCGCGATTGTGCTGAAAGTCGATCAGGACTGGCCAGACACAGCCAGACTGCCGGCCGCCGTTCGCGTGCGCTACGTCTGCGGCACTGCGGCGCGCCCCCTGCTCAAGCAAGCCGTCCTCTTCATCGCCGCGCACTGGTACGAACAACGGCTCCCGGTGAACGTCGGCAACATCGTCAACGAGATCCCGCACTCGCTCGCCGCGATCCTGTGGGCAAACCGCGTGTTCAGCGCGTAACCACGACCAGCTATGCCAAACGTCTCCGTAACATTCAGGAAATCAATCTTCATCGATGGGACGCCGTATGTCGCCGGCTCGACGCACAACATCGACGAGGCGATCATCTCGCAGTTCTCGCGCGATACCATCGTTCCGGCGGCCGAGCCAGATCCGAAGAACGACAGCCGCACGGTAGACGAAAAGATCGCGGACGCGCTCGAGGACTTTGATGGCGGCATCACCTCCGTCGCCTCCCACAACACCGCGCCCGACGCGCACGCTGACATCCGCACGCTTGTTGCCGGCAAACAGGACTCGCTCACAATATCGGACGTCGGAGAGGCCATGCTCGCGCTCGCCACGCCGAGCGGCCAGAAAATCCCGCGTGTCAACGCCGACGGCTCAGTCACGTTGATTGACGCGCCGTCATGGTACGCTTCGGACGATGGTCCTCCCGGACCCTCTTTGTCGTGGGTGTCGAACGGCGATGCTAACGGGGTGGTCTATCTCGCGGGCAGCGCGCTGGGTGGTGGGTCATTCATCAACCCATCGATTTCTGGAGGCCCACTCGCGATGCTGCGCTCCTCCGATGAGGCCGGTAATGCAAGTCAACTTACCGACCGCGCACCAAGTAATTCGTACAGCACCAATACACCAAATTCGTGGATATGCTGCGACCTTGGGGTCTACTATGCACTAGGGCTCAAGTCATACTCGCTGCGGCACCAGTCGCTCTACGATGTGGATTATATCCGCACATGGAGGATCCAAGGGTCTAACATGGTCACATGGTCCAAAGCCGGTGTGGAAGCGGCCGAGTGGGTTGATCTTGATGTCCGCAGCAATGATACGACGATCTCCACGCTGAGTGGATGGGGACATTTTTCCCTCCCTGAGCAGGCTCCGTCCTACCGCTATATCCGCCTGATTCAAGACGGGCCTAACTCGACGGACCGACACTATCTCACCGTCGCCGAATGGGAGTTTTACGGGACGCTCACAACCACACCCCGTCCCGCTGGCAGCGCGGGCTGGGCGAGGAACTCCAAACTAATCGACGATGCCACGGCATGGATGCCTTATTACGCCGCGTCGGCGCTGACCGACGGGACGCCCATCTGAATAAACCATGCGCCCGCCGCTCACACCCGCGCTTGTCCTGCTGATGCTCTCGCTCGCCGGCTGCCTCCATGAGCCAGTGCAGCCGCCCCGTGTTCCGGTCACGACTCCGACCGCCGCGCCAATCGTCGCCGGACAGCAGAGCAAGGACGCGACGGTTACCGCCTCGGCGGACAAGATCGACAGCATCGTTGATGGCAAGCCCGAGGCCGCGCCGGTCAAGGTCGAGACGGATTCGATCCGTGCCGCCGTGGCCGCGAATCCCGCTGCCGATGTGAAGCTGCTCGCGACGCAGTTTGACGAGGCGATCAGGCTCTTGCGCGAACAACTCGCCGCTGCCGATGCGCGGGCGAAGAAATTGGAGGCGCTAGTTGAGAACCTGCGAAACTCCGAGATGAAGGCACAGGCCCGTGACCTGCGAATCGGGGCGTTGATCGCTTTGGCCCTCGCCGGCCTCCTTGCATACGCGCGGCAGATCCTCTGGTCCGCCGCACTCGGACTTATAGCCATCCTCGCATTCGGCCTCGCGCAACTCGTATCGCAGCCGTGGTTCATGACGGCGTGCACCGTCGTAGTTGTGCTCATTCTCGCCGCTGTCGGCTGGGCTGCTGTGCACGCCTACCGCAAGCACGAGCTGGCAGCGAAGGTCGAGAAAGAGGCCGCGAAGCTCAAAGACGCACTCGTCCGCGTGGTGCCGGCCGTTGACTCGGCAATCGACGAACTCGGCGATGCCGGCGCGAAGGTGAAGGCCAAGCTGCGCAGCGCCATGACGGGCGCTACGGGCGCGAAGGCAAAGGCGACCATCCACGAAATCCGCGCCGCCGCGAAACTCTCGGAGCCGACCGCATGAACCGCCCCGCCGTCACCCTCTTCGCCGCCTGCGCCCGCGAGGATCTTCGCCGGCTCGCCTACCACCTCCGCGGCCTCATCCGCTCACTCTTTCAACGCTGACCCACTCATGCGCGATCTCATCAACGCCACTGCCGCCAAGGGCATCCTCGGCACCATCGGCTCGCTCACGCTGGCCCAGTGGTCGCACGTCGCGAGCATCTGTGTCGCGTGCGTCACGATCGGTTACATGCTATACAAGTGGATCCGCGACGCCCGCGAGCGCACCTGCGACGCGCGCAACTGCCCGCTGCGCCACCGCCCGGAATGAAGCCATGAACCCCGGCGAGCTCGACACCCTCGTGACGATCCAGCGCGCAACCGAGGCGCGCGCGGCGAACGGCAGCGTCATCAAGACGTGGGCCGATCTCGCGCAGGTCTGGGCCTCGTTCGAGCCGATCAGCGGGCGCGAGGCTGTGATGGCGCAGCAACTTCAGGCGGTCGTTTCGCTCAAGGCCACAATCCGCTACGGATCTGGAGTCACCGTCAAGGACCGCATCGTTAACGGCTCCATCACCTACGAGGTTACGCGCGTTGCCGACTCGGGCACGCGCCACAGCTGGCAAGAGCTCTGGCTCACGGAGGCCAAGCTGTGACACTCGACGAGGCAATCTTCACCGCGCTTTCGGCGCACGCTGGCGTGACGGCGATTGCTGGCGATCGGTCCTACCCGGTGCAGGCGCCGCAGTCGGCCGCGCTTCCATTCGTCGTCTGGCAACGTGTGAGCACGTCGCCGATCAACTCGCACGATGGGCCGGCTGCGCTCGATCAGACATCGGTGCAGTTCGCCTGTTTCGCTGCGACATTCACGGCCGCGCACGACCTGCGCAACGCTATCCGCGCCGCGCTCGAAGATGTCGCGCTTGGCAACTCGGCCCGCGGCATCGTCACGAACATCCGCGACACCGTCGAAAATGAGCCGGTCCCGCCCGTGTTCCGCTCCGACGTCGACATCGATTTCATCGCCGCACCGTAAGCGGCTCAACTCAAACGGAACCGCAGAAAGAGAAAGCACACACCATGGCCAAGATGGCAGCCAAAGGGGCGATTTTCGCCTACGAATCCAGCACCAGCCCGAGCGTCTTTTCGACGATTCCGGGCGTCGGCGACTTCGACCTTCCGCTCGTTGGCGAGCGCGACGAGATCGACGTCACCTCACACGACTCCGCCGGAGACTACGAGGAGACCGTCCTCGGCGTCATCCGCACGCCGTCCATCACCGTCCCGATCAACGGCTGGGATGGCACAAACACCCACCACGCCGCGATGGTGACGCGCGCGCAGGCAAACACGCTCACCAACTTCAAGGTGACGACCAAGGACACGAAGGCATACACGTTCGCCGGATACATCAAAGGCGTGACAATCGGCAACCCGGTGAATGGCGCCCTCAGTGCGACGCTCACCGTCAAGCCCACCGGCGCGATCACCCCTGCCGCCTAAGCCATGAGCGGCGAACTCACCATCCGGGCAACCGTCGGCACGACCGTCGTCGAGCTCCGCGGCGGGATGCGCGCGCTGTATCGCGCGCTCTCGCTCGGCAAGCGCAACCGCAACACGGCCGCGTTCGACCGCGTGTGGGCGATGCTCGACTACGAGTCGGCCGAGAAGTTTCCGACGCCGGAACATCTCGCCGACGCGTTCACGAGCGTCGAGCAGCTCGCCGACGCAGTGAAGGCAGCGGCTGAAGCCGAAGCCGCAGCGTCCTCAAAAAACGGCGCCAGCTCGACGCTGAAGCCTTCGCCCGCGTCGAGCTAGGAATCAGCCGCGACGAATTCCTCGACATGACACCCGACGAGTTCAGTGCCCACCATCGCGCATGGTATCGCAAGCAGCGCCGCGAGCAGTCGCGGACTGCCGTGCTCGCCATGATCCTGGCGAACGCGAACCGCGGGAAGAACACGGCGCCGTTCTCGGTTGACGACTTCATGGCAGGATTCGCCGCGGAAGACATGGAGGGCGGCGAATGATCCGGCTGACCATCGACGGAATCGACGACCTCGAGAAGTCGTTGCGCGCCGTCGGCAAGAAGGCTGCGCGCGAGGCCGCGCTGGTTGCCGTGCAGCACGCAGCGCAACCCGTCGTTGAAGCCGCGCGCAATCTGGCGACAGAGGACACGGGCGCGCTTCGCGGGTCGATCGGGTTGCGCGTGAAGCCGTACCGCCGCGGCGACAAGGCCATTGCAGTGATCGGCCCGCAGTCGAAGTTTCGCGGGCCCGACGGCCGGCAGCCCGCGAGGTACGCACACCTCGTGGAGTTCGGCCACGCGAAGAAGGGCGGAGGGACAGTTGCAGCGAAGCCGTTCATGCGGCCGGCCATCGCGCAGGCGTCAGGCGAAGCGATGCGCACGCTCGGCGACACGTTCGGCGTCGCACTCAAGATCAAGGCCGAGCAGCTCGCGGAAGTCCGAAAATCCAAGTCGAAGAAGCGCAGCAAATAACCACAAAGTATGGGCGCAAACATGACAGTCGGCAGCCTGAACGTGAAGCTCGACATGGAGCTGAACAGCCTTCAGGCGCAGATCAATCAGGCCAACGCGAAGATCGCGCGGATGGGCAAGAGATGGCATTCGGAGATCGGGAAGGCGGCGAAGAAGATCAACGACGACATGGGCAAGGTTGGGATGAAGCTCGGCCTCGGATTCCTAGGCGCCGAAAACGCGCTCTCACTCGTCAATCGCGAGATTCGCCACGTCATCGAGAATATCGACGAGATCCCCGGAATCGACCCGAGCACGATCTCGAGCATCCAACAGGCGAAGGCGCTGTTTGCCGATGCTCGCGGAGAGATCGACAAATGGATTGCGAGCGGAATCAGCTTGTTCGCCGAGGTCGGGCAGGGGCTTGGTTATCTGGCCGGAGCCGCCGTTTACGGTTGGGATGCCGCAAGTGATGCCTACGCCGATACTGAGCGGGCGGCGCAGAACTCGGCCGAGGCCGCTAAGGAAGCGGCCAAGCGCCAGAAGGAGCTTGAAGAGGCCGCGAAGGCAGCGGAGGAAGCCGCGCGCAAGACGGCCGAAGCCTACACGAAGATGCTGGATGCATACCAGCAGGAGGACATTGTCGGCGAGTCGCTCGGAGCGAAGATCGACAGGCTTCGGGATGAATCCGCCAAGCTGCAGAAAGCCGCATTCGAGGCTGGTCGCACGGATTCCGCCGAGGCGTTCCGACTCGAGGCCGAAGCCACGAAGAAGCGGATCGAACTAAAACAGGCCGAACGAGAGCTGAGCGAGCGTATGGTTGAAATTGGCGAGCGCCAGACGCAAGCCGAGTACGACAAGCTCACGCCATCCGAGCAGCTCAACGCACTGATTGAGGAGCGCGCTCGTGTCGTTGCCGAGATTGCGCAGTACGACGGCCGGACGGCTGCCGGGCTCGAGAAGGCGATCAACCTTGAGGAGCGACGCCTCGACCTGAACGAGAAGATTGCCGACGTGAAGGTCGAGGTGATGGACAAGGAGCTCGACGAGTTCTTCGGGTCCATCGACAAGAAGTCCGCAGAGGCAAACGAGAAGATCGCGGGCAGCGCAAAGGGTGCGCAGGACGCCGCGCGCCAGCTCGGCATGACGTTCTCATCAGCCTTCGAGGACGCGATCATTGAAGGCAAGAAACTCTCCGACGTGCTCGGCGGTCTCGCCGACGACCTCCTGCGCCTCGCGCTGCGAAAGAACATCACGGAGCCGCTGTTCGCGTCACTGTTCAGCTCGGAGAAATCCGGCGGCGGTGGGGGCGGAATCCTCGGCGCAATCGGCGGACTATTCGGCGGATTCTTCGCAGGCGGCGGACGGCCTTCGCAGGGCAAGGTGTCGTTCGTCGGCGAGGAGGGAGTCGAGGCGTTCGTGCCTGACTCCGCCGGCACCATCGTCAGCAACGACCGGCTACGCTCTGCGATTGGAGGAGGCAACGGCGGCATGAGCGTCACCGTCGTGCAGAATTTCCAAGCCGGCGTTTCGCAGGCCCAGCTTGCCGAGGGACTTCGCCAAACCCACGAAGCCGCGAAGTCCGGCGTCATGGATGCGATCCAACGGCGCCGCGGCGGCTTCGGCGCTCTCTCGGCGGCGTAACCATCACCACCATCACCACCATGGCAACCCTCACGAAACCATCGGCGCCCGGCTGGCAGAGCGTCAAAGCGCACTACCAGCGCGCGAAGGCTCGCAACGTCTCGCCGTTCACTTTTCAGGCGCAGACCTACATTCACCAGGGCGAGCGGTGGGTGTTCGAGCTCACGCTTCCGCCGCTCCGCACGACAGCCACCGCGCTCTCGTGGATGGCGTTTCTACGCGACCTCGCGAAGGACAACGACACGTTCGAGCTTGTCGTCACGAACTACGTACCGACCGGCGTTTCGTCGCCAATGACCGTCCGTCTCGCCGATGCTGGCAACGCCGTCTCATGGGACATCAACACGGCGAAGTTCTTCGGCTTCTCCTTCACGGTTGAGCAGGTGATTTCCTGACCATGGCGCGCGACCTCGGCACAACCAACACGGCGCAGGTACAGTCGGAGACGGTTCGCCCGATCCTTTTCGCCTACCTCGATTTCGTCGGCGGAGCGATCCGCGCGCACACGGGAATCGGGAACATCACATGGGGCGGCAACACATGGTCCGGCGTCGGTAGCTTCGCCGACATCTCAGACATTGAGGAGGGTGTCGACGTCGCGGCCCGCGGTCTCACGCTCTCGCTTTGCGGTATCCCTTCAAGCCTGCTCCCCGAGGCGCTCGCGGCGAATTGCCGGGGGCGCACGGCGCAACTCTTCCTCGGCTTTACCGATGAGGCTGGAACCCTCGCCGCCGATCCGTTTCAGGTCTTCGGCGGACGGATGGACCTCCTATCGATGGACGACGGCGGAGACACCTGCTCGATCTCCGTGCAGTGCGAGAACCGCCTCGTGGACTTCCGCCGGTCGCGCGTGTCGCGCTACACGCACGAGGAACAAATCGCGATTCACCCGGGCGACCTCGGACTCGAGTTCATCGCCCGCATCGCCGATAAGACGATCAATTGGGGGCCGACGAACTCCAACACGGCCGCGCAGTCCGCGTCGAGCATCGCGTCGCAGCGCGCCGCAATCATGGTGAGGTGGCACCTATGAGCACGCCGAAACGAACCGAAGGATGGGAGCGGCGCCTTGCCGACTTCATCGAGTCCAGGCGCGCGACGCCGTTTGCGTGGGGCTCGCACGACTGCTGCGCGTTCACGGCCGGCGCTGTCGCGTCGCTCACCGGGCGCGACCCGATGGCGTACCATCGCAGCTACAGCACCGAGCTCGGCGCCGCTCGCGTCATCCGTGAAGCCGGCGGGATCGAAAGCATCCCCGAGGCACACGGAGCGAAGAAGCAGCCCGTAGCGATGGCGCGACGCGGCGACGTCGTGTCCGTCGAGATCAACGGCCGGATTTCGCTCGGCGTGTGCGATGGCGCGAACTCGTTTTTCGCCGCTCCCGTCGGACTCGCGCCCGTCGAAACCATCAAATGCCGATCGGCGTGGAGGGTTGAGTAATGCCGCAAGTCATTCCGGTCGTCGTCAAAATCCTAGCTACGAAGCTGATCGCCGGGATTACCGTCGGCGCAATCGTCAAGGTTGCTGCCGCGTATGCGATAAATCGCATCCTGAACAAGAGCAAGGGCAAGGGCCTTGGCTCCGGCTCGGGTAGCCAACTCACGATGTCGCGAGATCCGTCGCCGGCTCGTCGTATTGTATACGGCGAGACGCGCGCGTCCGGGCCGATCTCGTTCATCCATGTCTCCGGCAACAAGAACTCGACGCTCGGGATTGCGATCATGCTCGCCGCCCATGAGTGCGACCAAATCGGCGCCTACCTCGTAGAGGACGTGCAGGTCACGCCCGACGAAACCGGCGCAGTCACGTCCGGCAAGTACGCCGGAAAGCTGTGGATCAACGCGCACCTCGGAGACCAGACGACCGGTGACGCCGGACTGATTGCGATGTCTGGCGGCGCATGGACGACGGCGCACGCGCTCAAGGGCATCACCTACATTGCGTGCCGGCTGACATACGATACTGAAGTCTATGCCGGCGGTCTCCCGAACTTCTCCGTCATCATGCGCGGCAAGAGGGTGCTCGATCCGCGCACGTCGATCACGGCGTTCTCGCGCAACCCGGCGTTGATCCTGCTCGACTACCTGACCAACGAGACATTCGGACTCGGCGCGACCGCGGGTGAGATTGACACCGCGTCATTCATCGCGGCGGCGAATATCTGCGACGAGGGCGTGACGCTTGCGGGCGGCGGAACCGAGCCTCGGTATCGCTGCGACGGCACGTTTACGACCGACGCCGAGCCGGCAGTCGTCATTGAGCAGATATTGGCGACGATGGCCGGCTCTCTCGTCTATGCCGGCGGCAAGTTTCGTTGCCACGCTGGCGCCTACGTCGCGCCGACTATCACTCTCGACGAGGGCGATCTGCGCGGGCCGATTCAGTTTCAGCCGGCGGCCGGAATTCGCGAAGTCTGCAACATCGTCAAGGGCTCCTACACGTCGCCCGTCGACCTCTATCAGCCTCGCGACATCCCGCAGTTTCGCGACTCCGCGCACATCACCGCGGACGGTGAGGAGATCCCGGCCGACCTCGACCTTGCGTGGGTTTCGTCGGCATCGCAGGCGCAGCGGCTCGCGAAGATCCACGAGCGCGCGTCGCGTCTCGGCGGCGTGCTCACGCTGCAATGCAATCTCTCCGCGCTTCGCGTGCAGGCCGGCGACACCATCGCGGTGAACAACACGCGCTTCGGCTGGGATCCGAAGGTGTTCCGCGTGCAGGAGTGCAAGTTTTCCGTCGAAGCCGGCGGCGCACTTGGCGTCGACCTGATTTGCCGCGAGACGGCGGCGTCAATCTGGGAGTGGGCCGCGGCGACGGACGAGCATGCGACAGACCCGGCGGCCGAGGTTGAGAATCCGGATATCGATTACAGCGATATGGTCGGGATCGGCGACACCACCGGCACCCCCGGCACCTACGACGACCTCAACGGCGGCACCGGCGGCAGCACTCCCGAGGGCATCATCGCCGTGCAGAGCCGCGGCGGCACGTGGTCATATTGCGGGTACACTCCATATGACGGAGTCGAGGATTCTCCGCCGCTCCGTTACCGCACTGAGACTCCGAGCGGCACTGTAGTGCGCAAGGACTACGACACGCAGCACGAGACTCTGCTCGCGACCCGCACGGACACACCGATCGGCCCGCGCACGTGGGTAGGCTGCACCGAGCCGACTGCGGGGCTTTGGCAGAGTGTGCAGACGGCCGGCGGATATTGTGAAGCGGGGACGAGCGGCATCGACGAGCCGCCCAGCACTGCGGCTGCGGTGGAGGTTGGTCACCTAGTCTGCACATACACGAATACGTGCGGCGCGATCGGCAACGGCCTAGGGTGTTGCGGAAACGCGCTCGGCTGGTGCGGCGTCGAGTACTGCGGGAACGCTGCAAGGACGCTGAGCAACCCGGATACACCGGACGCTGCGATCGCGCGAATGCTAGCCACCGCCGAGTGGGGCGCTGCCACCACCGCGATCCGCACCGTGCCGGCGACGTGGATCACTGGCCTGTACCGCGAGGCCCGCTACCGGACCGAGCACACGGCCGGAGACCCCGCCGTGACGACACCGACGCTCATCGGGCTAGTCCCGTGGCAACGCTACCGGCTCACCGTCACGCTCGAGAGCCGTCCGGTCGACGAGGCCGGGACCCCGACCGGCGACGGATCGTGGTCCGCAGCCGGCACACGCCAGCACTATTTTATCGCCGACATCACCGGCGAGGGCGGCATCGACTGGCAGGTCGTTGAGCCGACTGCCGGCTACGAGACCCGCGTCACCTCGACACTCTTGGAGGTCGCATGAGCTGGCAGCTACCCATCACCCCGCAGCACTCGCCTGAGCCCCTCACGCCCGCGCAACTCGCCGCCGGCATGGAGCCGCCGCCCGCGCCCACGCCCGCTGCGCCCGATCCGCGCCCGTGGCTCGCCGCCCGCATCGCCGCGTGCCGCTCGTGTGAGCACGTCGCCACCGGCGGCCAGACCTGTGCCGCCTGCGACATCCGCTGCGCCCACCCGCTCGCCGCCGCGCGCCACCCGCTCCTTGCCGTGCCCACCTCCACCTGTCCCGCCGGCCTCTGGCCTGTCACACCATGAGCACTATCGCCCGCGCTGTCGCCGTCGTCGGCTCCCTCTACGCGCTGATGCGCAATCGCCTCGGGATCAATGTAGCCACGTCGCTGGAGTCGCAGGAGCTGTCCTGCACCGTCGCGCCCGACCGCCGGCTCGTGGTGCTAGGCCACGAGCCCATCGCTGGATTTGCCCGCGACCACGGCACCGTCGCCAACGAGGCCGCGATGCTCGCGCTGCACACGCTCGACAGCACCACGCTGCTCGCCGAGCCCACGTTTGTCGCGCCCGGCGACTCCTGCCTCCGCACTGACGATCCCGGCTGGCGTTGGCACTGCATCGCCGGCCACGGACAGTCCCTGTCCGACTGGGAGCGCCGCCCGCTCGGAGGCGCGCTGGAGGGGCTCGCAGTCGACGGCCACACGCACGTGATCGCCGACGTTGACGGACTCGCTGAGGCGCTCGCCGGCAAACAGGACGCGCTCACGATATCGGACGTCGGAGAGGCCATGCTCGCGCTCGCAACTCCGGCGGCGCAGAAAATCCCGCGCATCAATGCCAACGGGTCGGTCACACTGATCGACGTACCGAGCGGCGACGGTGGTGTATATGTCCCAGACCCGGTGCGTAATTACCCGCTTACTACAGATTTTACAGACTCATCCGGAGGCGACGACCTCACTGCGACTAACGCGGTGATCACTGACGGCTGGGCCGTTCTGACGGACGGATACATGCAGATACCGGACGGCACCGATCTCGACTGCGCAGAGTGGTCTATCGCCTTAGACGTCGCCCCGGCAGAGGTCTCAAACTGGATGCGTCTATGGGACATCGGCGCCGACTCCACGTCTTTTGTGATCCTCGCCATGAACTCGAGTACCGGAGAAACTTATCTTGGGTCTAAAATGGCAGGCGTAGATATTTATGCGTCGACAGCGTCTCTCCGCCCATCGTCAGCGTCTCCTAACTATTGGCCGGTCAACAGTCCGAGCACCTATGTCGTGACCTACTCCGCAGATATCGGCGCTAAACTTTATGTCAACGGGTGGTGGGTGCTGAGTGTGCCGACCTGCCTCGGTCTAGCTACTGTGGGTCACGCTGAGTCTTTTTTGGGCCGATCGAAGATATCCGGCGAGCCCGCATTTACCGGTCGCATGCGTAATGCGCGGATCTGGGATGTCTGCCTGTCTCCTGCGCAGGTGGTATCGGTGTCGATATGACCCCGTCAATTTCGTAATCACAGGCGAGCTAAAGGGGCCAGGTCCGAAACGCCGGCTGGACGGCGCCTTCTGCTGCCGATCCAAGCCCCACCGCGATCGCCCGTGCCCTCATTCAAGCCGGCCTCGCAGAGACCTTAAGCCCCACTTGAGCCCGTGCTTAACCGAGCCCCGGATCGGCCCCAGATTTCGCGAAGTGCCCAAACCTTTGTCCGAAGCCCCCAAACCTCGCGGCGGTTTACACCGTGGTCGCGATCGTCTACGCCCGCACCTCCGCCGCCTCGTCTATCAGCTCGATCAGCACATCTGCCCGCGAGCCGCGTCCGTAGGCGAGTCCGGCGAGTTTATCGGCCGTGCTGAGCGGCAGGCGCACGCTCAGCGGCACCGTGCGCGGCTCGCCCTTGGCGGCGGCCTTGTTGCCGCGGGCAAATGATCGGCCGCGGGGCTTGGGTTTGCGGGTGCTCATGGTGCGACCTCCGTCGGCGGTTGCGGCAGCGGCATCCAGTATGTCGGCGTCGAGCAGAGCGCGCAATCGTCGGCGCCCCACCAGTCGCCCATGATGTCGAGCCAGTACCCGATCGAGATCGAGTGTCCATCCCACGTCAGGATATTCGTGCCGTCGCGCGGGGCTGTTGCTATCGGATGCCAGCCGGCGGCTGGCGCTTCGGTGTTGTTGCTCATGGTCGTCTGTGTAGCCCCGCGCGGCGGGGCTGTGGCAGACGATCAGGATGTCAGAGCGCAGCGGTCCAGTGATTCTGCACCCATTCGCGGATCTCGTCACACGTAGCTTCGTCGGGACCCGTGACGGATTTCGATGTCTCTCCGGTAGTGACGTCGATTCCGGGGAACTCCCCCGCGATCAGTTTCGCGACATCGGCGGCGATCCGGAGCGCGTCAGCATCGGTGCATTGCGAGCCGTAGTAGCCAGCATCGGTCCCGACTCGGATGGAGTATTGTTCGTAGGTCATTTTCGTAGTAGTCTTGAGGTTGGTCGTCTCGGGGCGTCGTGCCCTCTGACGTGATGGAGAGTGATGGTTATTTGCGGACTTCAATCGCGGTCACGTTTCGCGCGGAGTAGCGGGCTTGTAGCTTGGCTTCGCACGCCTCAACGCTGGTCGAGTTGGTTCGGCCGCAGGCGATGCCGCCTTCAGCAAATCGGACGATGAAGCGGAATCGGGTCTGCTTCGTGGATGTGTTCTTGTTTTCCATGACTCCACCATGTCCGCCCGCCCACCGTTTGCAAGACAAACGCAAAGCGGGTTTTGTAACGCTGGTTTTTACAATCGGCCGGCGCGCGAAATCCGCGGCGCAACTACGGCCGCAGCGCGAAGAAACGCTCGGCGTCGGCGTTGGTTGCGAAATAATTTGCTCGCTGTTTTCATAGGTTAATTCGCGTAACGATTTAAGGATACGCGAAAAAATTCTTGCTCCGTAAACAATTGTTTACATTGGTCGGCGCATGGCAAACAGAGCGGACTACGGCCGAGTGATCTCGGCTCGCATTGCAACCCAGAAGGCAAAACAGCTCGCCAAGCTGGCCAAGAGCAAGAGCACCGAATCGCGGAAGTATCGCGTGTCCGATCTGCTCCGCATCGCGGCCGATGAGTTCCTGGCGCGCCACACAAGGGAGGCCGCATGACTACCATCGCCCTACTCGTCCTGCTCGTCGCAGTGCCGACCGGCATCATCGGCGCGGTCTGCATGGTCCGACTCGGCCGCGACCTCGACCGCGAGAGCGAACACGGCTTCCGCCTGCCCGAGAGCAAGGGCGAGCGCGAGCAATTGCACGCCGCGCGATCCCTCAAGCTCTGACATTCCATCCCGGCGCCCTCGGTTCAACAAGGCCAACGACCGCCCGTCGCGGGTGCGAAAATACGACGGACTTTCCCAACTACAACAGATGAAGACCTACAACGGATTTACCCTCGAAGAAATGCGCGCCGAGGTCGCGCGCGAACTAGCCCTGCGAAAGCGCACCTACGCGAAGTGGGTAGCGGCCGGAACAATGACGCAGGCCGACCATGACCAGCACATCGGCAGGCTCGCTGCCGTGCTCGCGTTGATCGACGACACGGAGGCCAAGCAATGAGCGACGCCGCCCTTGTCCAGCTCACACGCGCCCAGCAGGCCCTTGCCGAGTGCAAGACGGCGATGGAGGCGAAGCAGATCGCGGACGTGGCTGAAGCCGCCCGTGTGTATTTGGAACGCACTAACGCCAGCGTGGCGACGGTGAACAACGCGACGGAGATCCGCCTGCTGGCAGAGCGGCAGATGGGCGAGTTCCTCAAGGCGATGCCGAAGAACGAGGGGGCGAAGGGGAACCCGGGCGGGCAGGGTGCATCGATTGTGCGGTCGGGTCTATCGACCACACAACCTGCGACGCTCCGCGAAATCGGAATCACCAAGGATCAATCGAGCCGAGCCCAGAAGCTGGCCGCGATCCCCGAGCCGGAGTTCCGCGAGCGCATTGCCGTGGCCAAGTGCGACGGCGGGAAGCTCTCGACGGCCAAGGTGCTCGATCTCTGCCCGGCCGCAAAGCGAGCAGCCGAAGAGGCCGAAGCCGATTCTGAGAATCTTTGGAGGCTGAAATGCCTCTGGAACAAAACCAACAAACGCGACCGTGCGGCGTTCATCGCATGGGCTAACAAAGAATAAGGATACAAGATGAAGATGACACTCGAAACCATCACCCCCGAGCGCGCTCGGGAGTTGCTCAAGAATAACACTCGCAACCGCAAGGTGCGCGAGTCGCACGTCGAATACCTCGCGAACGAGATGGCGCAGGGGCGGTGGGTTGTCTCGCCGACGGCTATCGCGCTTTCGCCCGACGGTGTACTGGTAGACGGCCAACATCGGCTGATTGCTGCGCTCCAGGCTGGCGCAACAATTCAGCAGTGGGTTGCGTATGATGTTCCGATGCAGGTCCAGGACGTGATTGACGGTGGCGCCGGCCGCAGCGTTGCAGACCAGCTACACCTCTCTGACAACCTTCCGAACGCGAACGTGCGCGTCGGTGCCGCCCGTGCCGTCGTGTCGGTGGCTGTCTATTACCAGAACTACAAGCTCAGTATTCACTCCGTTAGATTCGTCCTCGGGCAGTTTGGAGACCAGATTGAATATGTCATTTCTGCGATGCGTGAGTTCCGACCCTGCATGAAGACGTGGCTGATTGGGACGCTCGCGTTTGCCCTCGCTGCCGAGCCGGGCCTCGCCGGATTCGTGAAGCAAGTTGGTAGCGGGGTCGATCTCAAGAAGGGCGATCCCGCGAAGACGCTTCGGGATTGGCTCATGAATACGGAGAACCAGCGGCTGAAGAGTAGCTACCGCCGGAACGCCATCGAGTGCGTACTGAATGCCGCATACAACGCGCACCACGGCGCACAACTAACCAAGCTTCGCAAAGGTGCGCTCGGGGCGGACTACTTCTGCGGGAAGCACCGCAAGTTTGTTTCCGCCATCCGCGAGCAGCTCAAGCACCAGATTTGAACCAATCACCCACCCAACAAAAAGCCCCGGCGCGTGAACGCCGAGGCTCAAAACGAAAGATGCTGACATGACAGATACACCCAAGATCCCGACCGTCAAGGACGCAATCATCGCGGTCGCTTCCGCTCAGTTCTCCGACCTGCTCCGCGAGAGCTTCAGCGAAGTCACGAAGGACGCGCTCAAGCATGCCGTGCCGAGCTGGATTGGAGGTGCGAAGTGAGCAACCCAAACACCCAACTTTCCCTCCGCAACGAGATCGAGTCGCCCGCGTTCCGGGACGCCGTGGCCAAGGTTCTCCCGAAGATCCTGCCGCCCGACCGCTTTGTCCGCGTCGCCATTACCGCCATGACGCGCACGCCGAAGCTCCGCGAGTGCGACCGCGCCTCGTTCTTCTCCGCGATGCTCTCGCTCGCGCAGACCGGACTTGAGCCGGATGGCCGGCGCGCGCACCTCATCCCGTTCGAGAACCGCAAGCGCGGCGTGGTCGAGTGCCAG
>ERZ1026814.360-NODE-360-length-28818-cov-6.531351_pt1 | contig 28818 bp, 25 predicted proteins | sample MGYA00520871_ERZ1026814 | MGnify/ENA primary metagenome ERZ1026814 (study PRJEB33270, sample SAMEA104284478) | anaerobic digester metagenome | biome: Anaerobic digester microbiome; feature: mesophilic sludge digester; material: Anaerobic digester biomass | place... | reverse complement strand
GATCTAGTACGGTCTCGTGGGCTCGGAGATGTGTATAAGAGACAGCATATACACAAAGATTTGACGCGCATTCCCTACACACATATTTTAGTGGAATGCTGGAAACGCTAAAACATCAGATAATTTATTGCGCATTTTTCCCGTCATAAAAAACAAAATCATCAATAAAGGAGTAAAAATCAATGCATCCTGTTCAGGCAAAGAACCGGCCAACATGGCAACCAATGGGTGAAATTCAGTTTGAGGAAACTTCCTGTCCTATTTGTCATTCAGATAACGGTATCCTCCGATACACAAAGAATATACGCGGGTATCCGATGAAATATTACATTTGTTCCCAATGTTGTGCGCTTTACGCCAATCCAAGGGTCAGTTCTGATTCTCTTAAGAAGATATATGGTTCTGCGGATTTTTTTGAGGGGGGAGAACCCGGAGGCGAACACCTCAATTATTTCAACTTTATCGGGGGCGAAAAATATCTACGCAAAACCGCCCGAGACCGCCTTTCGCGTATCCAGCGCTACTGCAAATCCGGAAAAATGCTTGAAGGCGCCAGCGCCGCCGGCTTCTTCCTGGCAGAAGCCAAGACGGCGGGATTTGAAGTTACCGGAGTGGAGATATCCGCTCCGATGGCTGAATATGCTTCGAAACGTTGGAGCGTTGATGTAATTCCTGAATCAATTGAACAGATATCTTTGCCTGAGCAGGAATACGATGTCATTGCCACATGGGGTCTGATGACAATCATTCGCGATCCGATAGCGCTTATCCGCAAGTTCCATCAGTCGCTTAAGCCTGGCGGCATTTGGGCTTTCAACACCTATTACCACGATGGCTGGTGGCCAAAGCTTTTTGGCAGCCGCTGGCAGATTTTAGTTATTAATTTTAGCCAGATATATACAAAAAAACTAATTCTCGAAATTGTAAGGCGGGAAGGTTTCAGGTTACTTTCGAGGAGGCGAGATTATCCTCACACTGATCTTCTCAAAGTCGCAGACCAGATGTCCTGGAATCTCTCTGCACCGTGGTTGGCGCGTCTCATCCGTTCCTCAAGGATCAGTAATCTTATTATCAGGGTACCATTGCCTGATGTTATGGAATACATCTGGCAGAAAGTATGACTATTGCGCAGTTCTCTTAATTTATTTTAAACGGACATCGCCATGAATATAAAGATATTCAGATTTGATATGTTTATCGTTTCGGCAGCATATATGCTGGTATTATGTATTTTCTTTAATCCTGCTTACGGGACAAGCGATGTGCCGCATATGCCGGTGTGCTTATTAATGGATTGATTACTTTTGATGAAGTTTTCGTGGAAAACCAATCAGTGCTGGCCCGTTTTTTTCTTAAAAATCAAGGTCAAAATGTGCGGCAACGGCAAGAATATGAGGCTCTGGCATCCGTCGCATTTGGTGACGGCAATATTTTATCTCACATGCGATCAAATATGACCTCTATACCTTATACACACATAATTATGGAATGCAGTAAACACTAATACAATGTGCTAAAAGGGAGCAATTTCAACATGACCACTTTATTAACCAGATATGCGCTTCGAATAAGTATTTTGATGATATTTTTTCTGTTACTGCTTTGCTTATGGTTTGTTTTCGGCGTTGATATTTATTCGCTGCGCGGCGATCAGATGCGCTGGGTGGGTTTGATTGATAAAATGTATCAGGGACAACTTTGCTGGAGTGATCTATGGGCGCCGCACGGGCCTCATCATAATCCTGCATATAGAATTATCTTCCTTGCAAATGCCAAATATTTTAATCTTAATATGCAATTGGAACAAATACTAGGGGCGATTGCCTGGGCTGGAGCAGCCGCCGTGGCAGTTTGGGGTATAGCTCGGCACTATGCTGGTAATGAGCAAAGATTAGCCATGGCATTGGTAATTATTACAACCCCATTTCTTGTGATTAACGGTCAGGTATTTCGAACAGTTTTACATTATTCTCTTATTTCTCTGCGTATGCTTAACATGATGTTCTTTCTTATCTTCATCCTACTATCGAGGACTTTAAATCGTGAACCACGTTACGTTGACAGTATTATTTTGACATTATTGATAATATTCTTTTCATTATTTTTCGGACGTAGTTGGGGACAAGCCATGCTTGTCACGGTTTTTTTAACTATGCTTGCATATGCTTTTGTAAGAACACGTTACCTGACGCGTGAAAAAATAATGAAGACGATTTTCCCGTTGGCCTTGACGGTAGTGGCCTGTATATTCGTATACCAAATTGGCCTTCATTGGACTACCGCAGACGAATCAAGGTTGGTCAAGTTATTAAACTTTTCATCAATTATCCCTTATGTCATAACCTTATTTGGACGAACATTAACGAATCAAAATATTGATGTAGCTGGCGGTGAAGATATTTCCTTAGTCATGTTGGTTGGTAGCCTTGTCATCGCAATTTATGCCCTGGCTATGTACCTGTTTTTTTCTAGAAAATATTACTTGAATGGCTGGTTTCCTCTTTGCATGATGCTGTTCTCGCTTGTTGCAGTAATTTCAGTATATTTGGGACGTGGCGTTACACTTGGTGGCGGGTGGCAAAGTGCCTTGTTTCCGCGTCACTTGCCTGAATGTTCAGTTGGATTGGTTGGCGCGCTATCAATTATCGCGTTGTACGTCAAGCAATCAAGAATTTGGCCTATGGTTATCGCGGCGCTTTGCATCATCATAATAATAAATCAATCGGTCGCGATTGTGAACACATTAGATCGCATTCCTTTCATAGCTAGAAATGAAGTTAAGAAACTCAGAGTTTTTTTTGGACCGACTTCTGTCTTTTCGGATGCGCGGAATATAAAAAAAGCAGAGTGCCATACAAGAGAATTATGCATGGATGTTCGAAAAGTTGTAGACGGCTATAATTTGATGAAAAAAGGACGGGAAAAGGCTAAATCGTCTCTGAGAAAATAGAGATTTTGTCCATTTTTTTTGTTTTTACCCGACTAATTTAATCTATAGCTTGTCCATCTTACCTCCATATTCTGCATCGTTTGCTCAAGATCGCCGAGTTTCCCATGCATAGAATACACTGTTTCCTTCGCTTTAACGAAAATATAATTTCCAATGCATGCAAGAAATGAATAATAAAATTTTAACTTTTCTCATATTATTTTTATCCGTTTTGTTCGTCATCGTGTTTTTTTTGTGGCAGGGCAATGTTGGTTTCAGCCTGTGGGATGAAGGCTATCTGTGGTATGGCGCCCAACGCGTGCTGCTGGGAGAAGTTCCCCTTCTCGACTTCAAGGCCTATGACCCCGGCCGCTACTATTGGGCGGCGGCTTTTATGCATCTTTTTGGCGATAACGGGATTATGTCTTTACGTGCTTCCGTGGCAATATTCCAAGCAATAGGACTCTTTGTCGGCCTTTTCTTAATTTGCTCTAGCGCCAAACAACAAAATATTTTTTACATACTTCTGTCAGCTATAATACTGATGCTGTGGATGTATCCGCGCCACAAATTATTTGATATTTCTTTGTCGCTTCTTCTGATGGGAGTAATGACTTTTTTAATCCAAAATCCCACAGCAAGACGCTACTTTATAGCCGGTCTGATTGTTGGCCTCGCGGCTGTTTTTGGGAAAAACCATGGCCTCTACGGCATTATTGGCAGCCTCGCCACCATGCTCTGGCTGTCCATAAAACCCAATCCATCACACACCCTTGGTTCTGTCAGAGGGTTCTGTTTATGGTCAACCGGCGTCATCGGGGGCTTTATGCCCGTACTAATTATGGCGCTGGTTATTCCCGGATTTGCCGAAGCGTTTTTCCAAGACATTTATTTTCGTTATGAAAGAAACTTCTCGACTCTTCCCATGCCTGTTCCCTGGCCTTGGCTGGCGGATTTTTCGCCTGGCGCTTACGCGGAAGGGATCAGACAAGTTTTGATCGGTTTGTTTTTTGTCGCTGCTGTCGCGTTTGCTGTGCTTTTTATTATATGGGTGTTCTACCAAAAAATACGCGGCAAACAAACTCCCCCTGCGATTATAGCTGCGGCATTTTTGATGCTTCCTTACGCCCACCATGCTTATTCCAGCTCTGATGTATCCCACCTCGCGCAGGGCATTTTCCCCCTACTAATCGGATTTCTGGCTCTTTTTTATTCCCTGCCTTCCAAAATCAAGTGGCCTCTGTCCCTTACATTGTGCTTGGCCAGTCTCTTGATAATGCTTCCACAGCATCCCGGCTGGCAGTGTCGTGGAAGCAGCAGATGCGTCAATGTAGAAATTTCCCAAGACAATCTTAAAGTCAGGCAGGAAACGGCTCGTGACATTGAACTGCTTCGTCATCTCGCCAGACAGTATGCTTCCCAGGGAGAAACTTTTATCGCTGTGCCCGTCTGGCCCGGCGCTTACGCTCTTTTGGAACGAAAATCGCCAATTTGGGAAATCTTCCCTCTCCTTCCACAATCTAAAGCATTCGAAGAAACTGAAATAGAACGCATTAAACAAGCCAGGCCGGCCTTCGCCGTCATTATTGATTTTCCGTTGCGTGGCCGCGATGAATTACGCTACAAAAATACGCATCCCCTGACAAACAAGTTCATTCAGGATAATTTTGAGCGAATCCCTTATGCACGAAAGCCGGAATATCAAATTTACAAAGCCAAATGGATATCCGGTTAAGAAATTAGCCGCAGGCGACGATTTGCAGAAAGCCCGTTATTTTAACGGGTTTTTGTCACTTTATAGCTGCTCGGAAGACAGCCGGGATTACTGCGCCATCCGCCTGAATATTTCATCGTTTTCAATCAAGGCTTTCCCGAACAGTCTCGCGCCTGTTACGCTCAAATGCGTGTCCTCGACAAACAAGAGAGTGCCGTCTTTCATATAAAATTTGCAGTTATTGATTTTGCAGAAGATGCTTTTCGTGTCCACAATGTGCACGCCGGCTGATTTTAACAGATTGATTATTTCCGGCCGTTTGGACATTTCATCCATTCTGAAATTTATGACCGGCATAAGATTTTTCTGCAAATGATCCCTTAATCGCGGGACGGCGGGCATTCCTGTGAAGAAAATAATTTTCTTGTTAAATTTTTTCCAGAAAACAATCATTTCCTCAATGGCTTCAACAGTGAGCTCGTCTTTGGTAAAATAAGCGGAAAGCGCCAGATATTCATAATAATCATCATCTTTTACTTCCTGATAAAGCTTGTCATAAATTTTCTTGCAGTCGTTGGACATTTTGCTCGGCACCAGCGAGCAGCCCGCGCCGCCGATTTGTAAAGGAAGCAGGCCGTTGGCCTTAAGCGCCATAACTTTGTCCGCAGAATGGCTGTCTCCGGTAACAATCAGCGGAATACGCTTCAGCTCCGGCAACGAATCATCACCCTTGCAATCCCACTGGGCAAGAAATGTGTCTATATCCACAACCTTACTGTTGAACTGACATTTACCCAGCCTAACCGCGTCCGACCTTCTTTCATGGTCCTTCCTCAGTTCCACTCTTTTTCGGCTTTGAGCGTCTCCGAATTTTCCCGCGAACCCGTCGGTAAAATTGCCGACCAATCCGATGGTAAAAAAAGATACCGACCCGATCAGCGCAAATGTAAATACTTTTGATCTTTTTATGACGCCTTTACGCCTGAAAGGCTGTTCAACAAACCGCCAGCTGCAATATGCCAGAACAAGAGAGGCCGCGGAAAGCGATAACAATAAGGGAACGCCCGGTTCCTCCAGTCTTATGTGGCGCGCGAACGCAAATAAAATGTAATGCCAAAGGTACGCGCTGTAACTGATAAGCCCGACGCCAACAAATATTTTACTGCTTAACAATTTACCCGCCAGCGTCGATTGCGTCGCGAAGACAATGATTAACGCCGCGCCTACAGTCGGCACAAGAGCGTACAGGCTGGGAAACGGCGTGTTTTTATCAAATGCGAATACCGCGTAGGCAATCATCAGCAAGCCCAGTAAACTGGCCGACTGACTGAGCCAAACATTTGGCACCACTCTGTCTTTTTTCGCAAAGTAAAAGGCGATAAACGCCCCGATGCACAATTCCCAGCCGCGCGTCGGCAGCAGATAGAATGTTGCTTCCGGCATGTTCTGCGAGCCCCATTGCGCCGCTGCCAAACTGGTAATAAACACCAGGGAAAGCAGTCCAACAACCCACTTCTTGCCCAATCTCCACGTAATTATCAGGAACAAAGGAAACAGAAGGTAAAATTGTTCCTCAACGGCTAGGCTCCAGGTGTGCAGGAGAGGCTTTAATTCCGCCGCTGTTTCAAAATAGCCGCTTTCCAGCCAGAATAAAATATTCGATGAAAACACCGAAACGGCGGTAATGCTTTGAAAGAAGTCTTTCAGGTCGTCCTGAACCAGATAGAGCAAAGCCACCGGTATGGAAACAGCCACTATGAGAAATAACGCCGGAAGAATACGCCGCATTCTTCGTTCATAAAAATGAACGATGGAAAAGGCGCCTTTCTGTATATCCGCAAGGATAATAGATGTGATCAGGTAGCCGCTGATGACAAAAAACACATCTACGCCGACAAAACCGCCGCTGAAAATTTCAAATCCCGCGTGAAAAAAAATGACGGGCAGCACGGCAAACGCCCGCAATCCATCTATCTCTGGTCTGTAAGTCATCACTATCTCTTGTCTGGCAAAAGTGGCGCTACATAGCACAGATATGCGGTTATTGTAAAGCGCTATACTGAAATATTGTGGCGGAAATAACCGCGAAAAATCAAATTTTTACGACTTGCTTTACCCGTTTTTCTTTTCACATAAAAAGAAAAACGTTTTTCCTCCGTAAATATCGTTTTTTGCCAAAAAAAATAAAAATTTCTTTTGACATTTCTATGAATCAAGTTTACATTAAATGCGAAGTAATCGACCTGTAATCCGATTGCGAATTTTAATCTAGCGAAAGCGGAAGCTGTACGAAAAACTTAATATTGGAAGCAAAAACCTTACCCGCTGTATCTAGACAAGCCTTCTTGCCTAGTCATGTTAATTCTTGGACAAAATTATATTCACTTAAAAAAATTATCTTTCCATTTGTAATCATTGTACTTTTTATGATTTTTACCGCCTGCGTGCAAGCGGCTCCACCCACCGCGCCACCGCCCGGCCCCTCTTCCGCTCCGGCATCGCCCGATATAGTGGAAGGCCGTCAGCCGGACGGAACCATCATCAGAATGTACATAAGAGGCGATGAGCGCATCAACTGGATGGAAACGGAAAAAGGCTACACAATAGCCAAAGATGCTCAGGGTTACTGGCGGTATGTCCAGAAATACGAAGGGAAAAAGCCGGTTCTTTCCGAAATCCCCGCGGACAAAGCTCCGCCGGAGGGGCTCGGGAAAAATATCCGGCCTGTACTTGTAAAATAAAGCAAATGAAGTGGGTCTATCTGCTGAGGGGAAAAGAGCAAGCGCCTTCATCAAGCGGCCCGTGGAAAATATAACGGACTAAGTTTTATCAAAAGGAGAAATTAAATGAAAACAAATGCGAGATTGTTTATATTGCTCTTCGGGCTGTTTCTGCTGGTTCCCGCGCCGGCGCTTGCCGTTCCCGCGTGCCCCGATCCGGTGGAAATTACCCAGCCCACGGGAGGCCCGCCCATCAAGGTCTTTCTCAAAGGAATGGAATGGAACAACTGGGTGGAAACAAAAGAAGGCTACACCATCGCCCGGGATAACGCAGGGAACTGGCGGTATGTGAAAGGATACGAAGGGGAAAAAGCCTGTCCTTGATTCAGCGCTGGTCGGCCAGATTCCCCCACCCGCGCATTTATCCCCCAAAATGCTGCCTTCAGTTTATCAGAAAATGTCGGTCAATTCTTCGGGTCATGAAGTGCTCTCCACTTATAACGTACTGCCCGAGAAAGAATTAGAGGAAAGCGCTTCCGCGGATTTTGCCCCGTATGGGGGTGAAATCAGCCAGGTGGCACCAAAGGGCACATTCACCGGCAAGATTCTCTTTATTCTGGTCAAATTCAACGACAGAGGAAATTATTACTCTGCCTCCAAGTTTGCCACTCTCCTCAAGAGCAACATCAAGGCCTATTATTCCAAGGCGTCCTACGGCAAGGTGACCCTCAATCCCGCCGCGGAAAGCCACGGCACGGCCAATGACGGCGTGGTCGGCTGGCTTAAGCTCAACCGCAACCATCCAGACACGCAAAATAATTCAGGAACCGATAACGCGCAACTATCAAAAGAAGCTATTCAGGCGGCCAATCCTTATGTCAATTTCGCCGCCTATGACACAAACGGCGATGGTTATGTCGATTCCCACGAGCTGGCTGTAGTCGTAATCGTGGCCGGATGGGAATATTCATACGGCGGCGCGGCCTATACGCCAAGCGTCTGGGGTCATAAGTGGTCGTTGGACAGCGTTGGAATCCCTACAGTTGACGGAAAATTTGTCGGAGCCTATCACAGCGGCAACGGCGGATACGCCCAGTATGGCGAAATTCATCAGAACAACGCCTCTAATAAACACATAGCCACGATAGGCATCATGGTGCATGAACTAGGCCATCTGATTTTCGGTCTGCCAGATCTTTACGACACCGATTACTCCACCAGCGGCATCGGGTCTTTCTGCGTCATGTCCGGGGGCAGCTGGGGTCAGGGAAGTGCTGATGCCTGGTCCGGGCAGCGCCCTGTCCTTCCCTCCGCGTGGATTAAGGTGGACCGCCAGTGGGCCACTCCTGTTACTGTGGGCGGCGCCACGGCCGTGTTAAGGAACGTCATCGCCGCCGGATATTCGACTACCGGCGCCAATACTGTCTTCAAAGTGACCACTCCGGTAGCCAGCCAGTATTTTCTGGTCGAAAACAGAAGGCCGGTTGGTTATGATTTAGGGCTACAGAGATACCTGGGAACATCGTTTGGCGGCCTGGCAATATGGCACATCAACAATGCCAAAGCTAATAATGATGGAGCCATCCGCAAAGTGGACATGGAGGAAGCAGACGGCACGCAAATGGGGACAGGCGCGGGCACTAAAACCGATTTATGGTACGTGGGCAATAAAGTTAAATTTGACAACAGGACCAACCCAAACACGCGTCTGTATAACGGGGACTCAACCTGCATAGAGATAATCTCTAAGAGCGGTCCGGCAGTAAATGCACATAGCACATCATTCAAGAAACCGACCACTTGCCCCTGCAGTCCCAAGGACTGTGGCACATATAAAGGAGATTGTAACCCAAAGATTTCTCCCTGTTACTGCTACAAATCAGCTACCGGCGTAGGTTTCTGTGCTGACAATTGGTATTGTTCCTGTCTATCCGATTGCACAACAAACGCGGATTGCCCCTCTGGAAGCTGGTGCGCCTATGATTCCTGCTGTGGAAATCCCGTGTGCATACCGAAAACATGCACGGGCGTAACAGGAAGCTGTTCACCTCCTGATAACGTCAGCGGCGACAAAGTTAATAACGGAACCACTACGACTTCATGCCGAAAAAGTAGGTAAGGCATAAAAAGTTGATTTTTAAAAATGCGGTTCTTGCGGTCTTAACCCAAGGGCCGCATTGTTTATGTTTAAACGCCGCCAACGCGCCGCCTTTAATTTTGTTGCTTTTCAAAAATAAAGGGCATATAAAAATAAAAAATATTTTCATAAGGAGGAAGTCTTTATGAAAAAAACCGCCGCCTTAATTATCTTATTGTTAATCATTTTCAGCGCTGACCTTCTTTACGCGGCCGCGTTTTCTCAGGCCGACCTGACGGGCAAATGGCGCGTCAATATCCTGGAAAAACGCGCCGGTGAAGCAAAGTGGGTTCGCGCCTACGTTTCCGTTAATGCCGCGGGAAACGTGGCCTGTTTGTCCTACGCGGACAGTCAGGGCGGAAATTCTTGTCCTGTTGAACCATTGGATTGGAATTTAACCATCAGTTCACGCGGCGTAATCACGCAAACGGGCGCGGACGCGGCAAGCCAAAGTCACGCGACGATGAACGCCGGCAAAAATCTAATTGTCGAAACGGGAACAGCTGGCTCTCGTTACCAATTGGCCGTATGGCAAAAAGTGGTGACAGGAACCACATACCTGGCCGGCGATGTGCGGAACAAATCATGGGTTATGCATGAACTTACCGCCGGACAACAAAAAATTTCTGGAAGCATGGAAAAGGCGCCACCGACGCAACCGGCAAAATAACCATATCCAGCGAAACCGACCCCTGGGGCACTGATTTCCCGGGAGCTACCGGTGTAACCATGACTCTATACGCCTCCGGAGAGGTCACATTGACCGGAGGAGATATGGACACTTATCAGGGATTCCTTTCCAACGACAAGAAGACAATAGTGGGCACATACACGGATGATTCCGGTGAAAGCGATATTCGGTCCCGTCTGATGATTATCCAATTCACCGGCAAAGTTTACACCGCCGGCCCCATACCCGATGGTCTCCGCGGCAATCACATGCTTTCCTGCGGCGCCGCGAATTTCTGGGTCCATCAGACAAGTATTACAGATTCCGGCAGCACATTTTTCCGCGACTGGGTATCGAGCATTATCGGGGCAAATCCTCCCGCCAGCGCCCTTCATCTCTCGCTGGACACAACGGGTAAGATTACCATGACCGAAGACAATACCTTTCACGGGCAGGCATCCCACGACGGGACATTCACCGTCAGCACAATGACAAACAATAAAGACACCGGCATCTACGGCCTTCAAATAAGCATGCCCGGAAATTACCAGAGCATACCCAAAAAAGATTTTAACTCCGACGGCGTCTCCGGCGTCATCTGGAAAAGGCCGGATAATAAACACGTGCTCTGGTTCATGAATAAAGCCGGAAGCGCGAAAAGCACAAAGTTACTTGCCGCCATTGCCACATGGAATTTTGCTTCCAGCGGCGATTTCAACGGCGACGGCGTCTCCGACATCATCTGGAAAAAGCCGGACAACACACACGAATGCTGGATCATGAATAAAACCGGCGGCGCCATGACCAAAAAGGCGCTTACCGCCCTGTCCACCTGGTCAATCTTTGCCATCGCAGATTTCAATAATGACGGAGTATCCGATATCATCTGGAAAAGGCCGAACGGCAAACATGTCCTCTGGTTCATGAACAAAGCCGGAAGCGCGGCAAGCACGAAGGAACTTACGGCGCTTGCCACCTGGAAGTTAACCGCCGGCGGAGATTTCAACGGCGACGGAATATCCGACATCATCTGGAAAAGACCGGACAACAAGCATGTCCTCTGGTTCATGAATAAAACCGGCGGCGCGGCAAGCACGAAGGAACTTACGGCGCTTACCACATGGAATGTTATCGCTAGCGGTGATTTTAACGGTGACGGCGTCTCCGATATCATCTGGAAAAGACCGGACAACAAGCATGTCCTCTGGTTCATGAAAAAAACCGGCGGTCCCAAAACCACAAAGGCACTTGCCGCCCTGACCACGTGGGTATTTACGGCCACAGGCGACTTTAACGCCGACGGCATCTTTGACATAATCTGGAAAAAACCGGATGATAAATATCTTCTGTGTCTCCTGAACGAAGACGGAACCTTTGCCGTCAAAAAAAATCTTGCCGCCCTGGCCACGTGGAATCTCGTAAAGGACTAAAAAGCCGGTGAATAAACGATTTTCAATCGGGGAGGGAAAACTCCCTCCCCGAATTAATCTTTTTAATTATTGACTTACAAACTCACGTAAAATTATTATCTGTTAAGTCAATGTTGACTAACATTCTTATCTGTATCTGGATAAACCAAATTCTTGTTTATTTGTTTTGTGTTTCCGGATTATGTTTTTGGGCGAAATTCCTTGTTCCAAGCATTTTCAGGCATCATCTTTCCGCGCATACTTCATATTTTATGCTTTCAGCAGTTTGATTTACTTGTAATATTTCGATATTTCTTGCTTCAACAAACTTAAAATGCTATTTTTTTGTACAGAACTGGAAAAACAGATGAAATGCAATGTAGCCGAAAAGCTTGCTGAATATTTTAAACTAATCATGCTTGCCGCGGCATACCTTGCCTGTATTTTTTCCCCACCTTCAGTATATGCCCTGCAGCCTCCGCCTCCTCTGGATGATTTCAATACCGACGGCGTTTCCGATATCATCGTGAAGCGCGTGGGAACAGGTCAGGCCGTGCTGTGGTTTATGAAAAAGGACGGAACAAAAAGCAGCACAAAAACCCTCCTGGCCAATGATGGCACTTGGAAACTGGTAATCTGTGAATAACGGCGCCTAAGAAAGAAGAAAAAATAATATAAGTTTTAATAGATAGGGAAAGAAATTACGCTGGTTCCTGTATAAGGCGTGATGGAGAGGTCAGTCCAAATTCTGTCCAAAATGCCTTTTTCGTAGGTGAGCATGCTAAAAGATGAGCATAATTTTCAAAAGGACGGATGTCGTAAAGTGCCGTCAACGCACCCATTAGAGCATCACCCTACATATTGGGGCCAAAATCTTCTTGACACACAAGACGGCATTTCTTATATTCCATCCCACAAAAAAGTAAGGTCTTATCTATCTATTTGATGGTGGAACCAGCATGATCTAAAAATTTTGTGGAGGGTATATTACATGATTACATCGGTTGATTACTATAACAGGTTAAAATCAAGGAAACCAACTCTATATATGTTTGGAGAAAAGGTAGACGTACCTGTTGACCATCCTCAACTGAAAACGAACTTCAATGCGGTTGCCGTTTCTTATGACATGGCACTTAAGCCTGAATATGAAGATTTAATGACTGTTGTCTCGCCAATTACAGGCAAAAGAGTCAACAGGTATAACCATCCGTATATGAGCGCGGATGACCTGCTTAAAAAGGTGGATATGATAAGGACAATGGTCAGCCAGACTGGATGTCCCTGTGTATGCCGCTGTGTCGGCAGCGATGCACTTAGCACTATCGGCATCACTTCTTACGATGTTGATAAAGCATTGGGTACCAATTACTACCAGCGTTATTTAGAGTATTTAAAGTATTTTCAGGAAAACGATTTGACTGCTTCCGGAGCCGTAACTGATGCTAAGGGAGACAGAAGCCTAAGACCGCACCAACAACCAGACCCTGATTTATACGTTCATGTGGTAGATAAAAGGGAGGATGGCATCATTGTCAGAGGTGCCAAGACAAGCATTACAAATGCTGCTATCTGTGATGAAATTGTGGTAATCCCCGGCCGTGGTCTAACTGAAAAAGACGCTGCTTATGCTGTTGCTTTTGCTATCCCTGCAGACACTAAAGGTATCGTACAAATAGCAACCGCCAAATCTCCGCGTCCAGGTTTAAAAATGGAGGGCCCCATTGCACGCAGGTATGCTTTTTCTGACTCTATGATCATCTTTGAAGATGTATTCGTTCCTTGGGAGAGAGTTTTTCTCTGCGGTGAATGGCAATTTGGCGCTGGAATGGGATCACTCTTTGGTAACTTTCATAGGTTAAGCCATTGCGGATGCATCCCGGGACGCGGAGATATGCTTACAGGTGCAACTTCTCTGATTGCAAAATATAATGGCATCAGAGATAAAGGCCATGTTAGATCCAAGCTTGTCGACCTGATAACCAGCGCAGAAACTGTTTATGCATGTGGGATTACCGCCGCTGTTAAAGGAGTACGCACTCCTTCAGGTTTATATCAACCGGCAACAATTTATAGTAATACAGGAAAGCTGATTGAATCTGAAAATACTACGGCCATGATTACACCTGTAGCTGATATCTGCGGTGGCTTACTAACCACAATGCCGTCTGAAGCAGATTATTTCTCGGAAGCCACACACCAATATATGAAGAGATATTTAAAAGGCGCATCCAACCTGAAAGCAGAAGATAGGATTAAGGCTATTCACCTCGTCGCTGATCTGACTGTAACCAGACATGCGGCAGGTGGAACTGTAGCAGAAGTAATGGGAGCAGGATCACCGGAAGCGCAACGAAGGGCTATACATGATGACTACGATTTTGAAAAAAGAGAGAAAGTTGCCAAAATGCTGGCTAACATAGGTGATTAATTTCTAATTCATAACTTACCGAATGCAGATATCACGGTTATGTTGATGCTGTCCCCTGCATCCTCGAACCACAGCGAAACGAAAAGGCATTCAGGAAAAAGTTGGACACGGCTGATCCGGAAGATATACGAAGTAGATCCTCTGATCTGCCCGGCGAAATTGATTTGGCTAACAAGTATTTTTATATCCCTCATCCGAAAGAAAAAAAATTTAAGTCAGTGCCGATACTTGATAAAGACGTTGCGATTATCCGGCAAATAGGATTATCGTTTCCGGCCATGCCGTTTTTTCGGCACAATGGCGGCATAAAGGGAACATCACCCAACGAACCATTTGGCATCAAATATTTTTATAAATGATGGAAGCAGGCATGTCTTAATTTAGGCATTAAAGGCGTTGATCTATATGGTGGGACAAGGCACAGCACTGTAACAGATCTCGGGAAAAAATACTCACCGGAAACAATCAAACAAAAAGGCACTGGACATAAAACCAATAAAGCATTTGATCGCTACTTATACATCCAAGACGACGAAGCCCGCGAACTGTATGCCCATGCCCTACCAAGCCCAAATAACTTTGCAACCATTTTGCAACCAAAGAAGAAGCCCTCAAAAAATGGTAAGTTATTGAAATTATAAGCACTTTCTGGTGGAGGCGGCGGGAGTCGAACCCGCGTCCGAAAACCTTCCGCTGGAGAATCTACGCACGTAGCCTTCGTTTTATAACCTTCACGCTGGATTGCTCCCTAAGGCCGGATCGCACCGCGCTATCCTGTAAATATTCGCCGCCCTCCCCCAGGAAAAGAGTTTGGCTATCCTGTCTTAATGACGTTCTGTTCCAGCCAACAGGAAAACCGGGCAGAACGTTAGCCGACTTAAGCGGCTAAAGCGTAATCGTAGTTGTCTGCGATTATATGTTTCCTACCTGTTTAACGAGGCCTGTAGGAACCTCGGTGCGCATCTACAACTTCAAATGTCCCCGTCGAAACCGTGACGCCCCCAAAATCAGTATGTGTATAATATATTAAGTTATGCGCTGTTTGTCAAAGAAAACCGCTTTGCCGCCTTCAGAAAACAGCGCGTAAGTGTTTGATTTCAATTAATTTACTTCTCCTTTTTTCTTTCCGCCAGGCGCATCTGTCTTCTTTCCTGCGCTTCTTTGTTTCTGTGCATATCCTCATCCGTTTCTAAAATAAGAGGCGGCAGGTGAATCGGGCGGTTGTTCCTGTCCAGAGCAACATACGTTAAATACGCGGAAGCCGTGTGCTTTATTTCTCCGGTCAGCGGATTTTCGGACTCGACGCGCACTCCCACTTCCATCGACGTTTTTCCGACAAAATTAATGGAAGCTTTGAGCGTTACAAAATCGCCGATAAATACCGGATGATGAAAATCCAGGCGGTCAATGGAAGCGGTGACAACGTTCGCCCGCGCGTGACGCAGCGCCGCCACGGCTGCCGCCGTATCTATCAGTTTCATGATTGACCCGCCATGGATATTGCCCGCGGAATTGGCGTCTTCCGGATTCATCACCTGCGCCAAAACCACCCTGCTTTCACTTACTTTTTTCCCTTCCATTGCTCCGACCCCATCTTTGAGTTTTACACCTTAATCATTTTTGACTTAAAAGTCCGGGAAATATCACGGCGCTCTTCCCGTCTCTTGATGTCCTGACGGCGATCGTGCAATTTCTTCCCTTTGCCGACGCCGATTTCCACCTTGACCACGCTGTTTTTGAAATAAAGCCGCAGCGGAATCAACGATAAGCCCTTTTCCCGCGATTTACCGTAAAGCCGGCGTATTTCCCGCCTGTGCAATAGGAGCTTGCGCGGACGCAAGGGGTCATGATTATAGCGGTTTCCGTGCTCGTAATGACCGACGTGCATTTCGCGCAGAAATATCTCACCTTCGCCGACAACCGCGTAGCTGTCTTTCAGATTGGCTTTGCCCGCGCGCAGCGCCTTAACTTCCGTGCCCGTAAGCACTATTCCGGCTTCGTATGTGTCCGTTATTTCGTAATCCCGGTGCGCCGTTTTGTTGGAAGCTATCAGCTTTTGCCCTGTTTTCTCTTTTGTCATAACCAAATTTTCACATTAATCAAAAAATATTCTACATTTTTTTCGACAGCGGCAACAAATAATCAGGCCTGACGTGGCTCATCGCCTTGAAAATATTTTCGCGAATTTTTTTATTGTTTTTAGTCAGCTCATCAAGAAGATTTTTAACATAGATTCGCTTTGATGTTTTAGCCGACGGACATCTATTTTCCACCACGGGAAACTGCCGCTCGCGACAATATTTTTTCACCAATTCCTCCCGCAGATAAACCAGCGGACGGATAATGTGCATTCTGCCGCCGAATATTCTTTGCCGGGGCATCATCGTGCTTATTTCACGGCCGTAAAACATGTTAATCAGCAGGGTCTCGACAACATCGTCGCGGTGATGCGCGAAAGCTATTTTATTGCACCTTTCGGCGGCGGCAATTTCAAATATTCTCTTCCTGCGCAGACGCGAGCAAAGAAAGCAGGGGTTCTTTTTGTTGAAGTCAGAATGAGCCGCAACGCCAATATCCGTTTTCTCCATTACATAAGCGTAATTGTTTTCCCGGAGATGTTTTCCCAGCGTGTCATAGGACATGTAAGACGGGTCAAAACCCATGTCAATATTTACCGCGACAAAAGAAAATTTCGGAACGAAAATCATCGGTGAATCGAGCAAATCAAGAAGAACAAAACTATCCGCTCCGCCGGATAATCCTACCAGCACCCTGTCTCCTTCCTCAATCATTTCAAAATCCATAACGGCTTTTTCCAGCCATTTTTTCAAATGGCGGAAAAGCCTCGTATCCTTTTGCTCTTTTCCGTCAACCGTTACCATGGAATAAACATTATCACTTTGCTTTATTTATTACACTAAAAATCAGGAGGGACAGCAGACTTTTTACGACAAAATTATTTTAATTAAAGATACTTACGAGTGCAATGCGCGGTTAACTTTTTACAGCAGCTTGAACAGACGGCGGCGCAGCACTTCCATTTCCGCTCTGTTTTCCGTAAGCAAATACATCTTTTCTTTTTTGCCGCCCTTAACCTCTTTTGCTGCTTCGGATATCAATTCCGCACCCGCCAGAAACTTGATTACATTAGTATAATTCGATTGAGAAAGAGCTTCGGCGCGTAAAACCTCTCCCTTGCGGTAAAGCCTGTTCGCCAGGGCTCTGATTTTTTTCAGCCATTCTCTTTCCTCCAGCGCCTGTTTCTTCAAATAGGAACAGCTGCGGACAACAATCCAGTAGGATTCCAGATAATTGTGAATTAATCCCGCGAAAGATTTAAGCCTCATCCGCCCCCTGCCCTTTATTTCTATCCAAACCTCATCTTCGCGTTCCTCGGGTCTGATCATTTTCCGGTTATACAAATATTCGAGAACGTCATTCACCTCATCGACATCATCCTTGTTTTCATCAAAAATAAACTCGTTCCACAGAAGCTTTTTAAGAAATTTGTAGTCCCCCATGATACGGCTGAGGGGAACCACGTCTTCATTGCTTTTCACCATGGAAGTGGCGACAAAACTCAGCGGCACGAAAAAATGCAAAATGTTGTTTTTGTAATATTCGAGGTAAAGCCGCTTATCGTCTTCCAGAGAATAAACCACTTCTTGCATTTCTTCGATTTCGTCCTCTTCCGCGGAGATTTTGGCGATGATATTGGACTGGGTGTAAATATTCAGCGCATCATTAATCGCCTTCTCCTTATTGGCAAAAGTTGCGGCGAATTTTACCTTTTTCAGGAGTAAATATTCATAAAATTCGTTTAAATTATCCATCAGTTCTTCATGCGATATTCCCCGGCGATCATGGCTGAGGATGACCGCGGCAACAAGAGCAAAGGGAGTGATGACGGAAACTTTATTTATTTCCAGAACAATTTCGTAACCGATTTTTCGATAGAGGGCCTGCCTTTCCTCCAGCGTCATCTGCTCGATCGGTTTTTCCTGCGCCGCCAGATAATCTTTCATGACAATCGGTTCGCCGATATTCAGATAAACCCGTCCGTAACGCTTGCGCAGTATTCTGCTCGTTTTGATTATTTCAGCGGTATTCTCCGGTTTTTTTGGTTCCCCGGCCAGTTCCTTCAAATACGATTTTTCCTCGATAATCCGGTCATAGCCGAGATATACGGGAATGGCGGCAAAATTATCGCAATATTTGTCCTGCAGCGCCTGAATGACCATAGAGAGAAGTCCGTATTTGGGCATGACCATTTTTCCGGTCCGGCTGCGCCCGCCTTCAATAAAAAACTCCAACGAATAATTCTCCTTGAGCAGGATAGCCATATATTTGGCGAACACTTCCGAATACAGCTCTTCGTCCCGGAAGCTGCGCCTTAGAAAAAACGCCCCTGATTTGCGGAAAATATATCCCATCGGGAAAAAGGAGAGGTTATCCCCCGCCGCGATAAAGGTCAGTTGGATGTTGTTTACGTATAAAACATACGAAAAGATTAGATAGTCGATGTGGGAACGATGGCAGGGAATGACAATAAACGGCATCTTTTTGGAAATATTCCTTAACTTGACCAATCCTTCCTGATCGACAACCAAACCATCATAAATATTATTCCACAGCCAGGTGAGCACTTTCAGCCATATCTGAACCAGAGTTTCACTGTAATCGGCGGCTATGGCATAAAGATGTTTGCGCGCCTCCTGGAGCACCGACTTTTCATCTTTTTTGTGGCGCAGGGCGTAATCCGCCATACACTTTCTTAAATTTTCATCGTTCAAAACCATGCCGATGATTTCTTCGCGCGATTTCAGCACCGGCCCGACTACCGTTGTCTTTTCCTTTTCTATGCGGTCAATCAGCTCTCCCCGCAAATCATGAATAACCGACGGCAACGGAATGTTCTCGCCGCAGCCTTTCAGGTACTCGGACAAATTTATCGGCTCGGAGGGAATTAGAAAAGCCTGGCTGGAATAGCGGATAAACGTTATTAACCGGCGAATCGCTCCTGTATGTTCCGTCTGGCCGAAAAGAATGTTGATCAGGCTTTCTTCTTCCTTTTCCCTTCTGCGTCCATAGGAAACCAAAAACGGCACGATAAAAATGGGAAAATCCACTTCTTTCTGCACATTAATCAAACTGGCCAAGCCGCCTTCGGCAGTCCTGCTCTCAATGAATTCGGATTGCCCCAGATGTATGACAAGGCTGTTTTTTTCTTTTACTATCTTTTCCAGATAAGACAGTTTCCCCGACCATGCTTTCGTCTCGCTCTTCAGACGGCGCAAAAAAGAGGCCCATAAAAATTTAAGCATTTCGGGAAACGGCTGCCAGAAAGACATGTTCATGCCATGGCAATAGGCCGGTTGCGGCATTCCTTTTCTTCCGGTAATTTCATAAATAATAAGGCTGTTGAGCTTGCTTCTCTGCTTGAGCGCGTAAACAATCAGTCCTTGCTCCGACAGTTTTTTTATTGATTCCACGTACTCATCAGCAATAGAAACGCGGGAAAGGAATGTTTTTGCCAGCTGGAAACGCAGGAAATCCTGTTCTTCATAAATCCGGCCGGAATAAAATTCTTCATCCAGGTATTTTTTTATCGTTTTTACTTCATCAATCATAAAAAGGCCATTCGCCGCAAATAACGAACTATGTCAACATTTTAATTTTGTCGGCGGATGCTTCCGATTGTTGGACAGCAGATTGTGCTCATCCTCACACTGAAAGTCATCCGGAAAACGCTTCATCATGTAATCCTGCACGTAACTGCGCACTTCATAGGCGGTATTAAAAGAGAGGGCCTTTTCCAACAAAACTTTTGATTCCGCAAGCGTCGCTTCACGGATTATCCTTTTAATTCGCGGAATAGCCAGATGGTTCATGCTCAATTCATCCAATTGTAGTCCCAAAAGAATCAAAGCGCACAGCGGGTCGCCGGCCATTTCTCCGCACATCGCCACATGGATTTTCGCTTCATGGGCCGCGACCACCACTTTCTGTATCATTCTTAAAATCGCCGGATGTAACGGTTCGTACAAATACGTTAGGCGCTCATTGGCCCGGTCAATAGCCAGTGCATACTGGGTTAAATCATTGGTGCCGATGCTGAAAAATTCCACTTCCCGCGCCAACTGATCGGCAATTTCCACCGCGGCGGGAACTTCAATCATCGCTCCAATTTCCATCTGTGAAGCGATTTCCACGTCCTGCGCCATCAGTTCCTGACGCGTTTCCTCCAGTAATTTCTTTGCCTGACGAATCTCCTCCACGCCCGAAATCATCGGAAATAGAATTTTTACATTGCCCTTTGCGCTGACGCGCCAAATAGCCCTGAGCTGTGTTTTAAACAGCTCAACTTCCCGGAGACAAAATCTTATTGCCCGCAACCCCATCTGCGGATTGAGTTCTTTAACATGTTTTTGATCGGGAGCCAGTTTGTCTCCGCCCAAATCAAAAGTCCTTATGGTTGACCAGCGCAAATCTTTTGTGCCGACAACCTGCAGATAATTATTTACGTGGTCCTCCTCGGATGGTAAATCCTGGCGGCTGATATAGATAAACTCCGTGCGGTAAAGACCAATATGTTCCGCGCCGTGCGCCAGTGCCGAGGGTATTTCCTCCACAAACTCAATATTGCCTCCTATCTGCAGCAGATATCCGTCCCTCGTCTGGGCGGGCAACTTCGCGTATTTCATGTTTTCATCATCAATCGCGGAGTAATGAAGCTTTTTCTCTTCATATCTTTTAATCATGTCCGGATAGGGATTGACGATAACCACGCCGGAAATGCCATCGACGATTACCTCATCCCCCGTTTTTACCATCTGTGTAATGTTGCCCAGACCGGCCACGGCGGGAAGTTCCATGGCGCGGGAAACAATTGCCGTGTGCGACGTGCGGCCGCCAATATCCGTGGCAAAGCCGATTACTTTATCCATTTTCATCTGCGCCGTATCCGCCGGGGAAAGGTCGGGCGCGATAACAATCACTTCTCCGCCGATATCCAGCACAATTTCCCTTTTCTCTCCGGTTAAATTACGCAGTATCCTCTGGCCGACGTACTGAACATCGCTGATCCTGTCCCGTATGTAGGGATCGCCCACCTGGTCAAATATTTCCTTGTAATGGTCGAGGGTGAGTCGTAGCGCCCATTCCGCGTTTACGCCCATGCGTCGTATATATTTAATCGTGCGGTCGGTGAACTTCTTGTCCTTCAAAATCAGAATATGAACATCGATAATGTAGAGCGGTTCGTTAACGCCCGACTTCTTGAGCTTTTCCTGAATTTCCAGCAATTGTTTTTCCGATTCTTTCAGGGCATCTTTGAATCTTTCAATCTCTTTGGGAACCAAAGATGTTTTTTTAAGCTTGTAAAAAGAAACATTACTGTCCAACGGGTCGAAAAGATACGCCTTGCCGATAACAACGCCCGGAGATACTCCCAATCCCTTAAGGGCGTATGTTTTTTTCGTTTGTTCGGGATTCATCTGTTTCTCATTCTTCTCCAAATTTATTTTCAATCAACTCTCCCAACGCCTCCAGGGCGGCCGGCGCATCGTCGCCTTCAACCTTGACGGTAAATTCACCCCCATAGGGACAGGCAAGCGTAAGAATGCCCAGAATGCTTTTACCGTTGGCTGTCTCGCCGTTATGCTCGACATAAACCCGTGATTTAAACTGCTCGGCCACTTTGACAAAAGAAGCCGCCGCCCGCGCGTGCATACCCAATTTATTTTTTAATTTATAAGTTCTAACTTCTATCAATTAATTAAATCTCTAAGCGAAATAATAACAAAAAATAGAGCCACTACACCATATATAATTTGAATTTGAGACATACCTTTTTTAATCAAAAAATAAAATAACAAAACGGCAGCGAGCGCGGCCAAAGCCATGAAAATGCCCAAAGTGTTTATAAACGGCGAGTATTCGGCATAAGATAGCCAAACCGTAAAAACCGCCATGATAATCACCGAAAGCCAGCGGACTATGGAAGTAACGCGCGTTAAATTCAGCGCCCGAATGAATTCCATCCCTTGTTTGCCCCGCCTGTATCCTTCGATGAACCCTTTCACTCTTATAAAAAGATGCGGCGGCGTATAAATCAGCAAAAAAACCAGAGGCGCTGTGACGAACCCTTGCAAGGCCAAAACCACGCCAACTATGCCGGCAAACGGTCTCAACGCGCCCCAGAAAAAAGTATCTCCTATCGCGGCGTAAGGCCCCATAAGGCCGTTTTTAACCGCCAGCACATCGGAGGCGTCACCCTTGTCTCTTATTTCTTCTTCCAGGCGTACGACTGACCCAATCACCGGCGCGGAAAAATAGGGATGGCTGTTATACATCTGCAGGTGCCGGTTCAATATCGCCGCTGATTCCTTCGGTTCCGGTTTCCATTCGCGAAGCAACGGAATGATGGAAAAGGCAAAACCCAAATTCTGCATTCGCCGGAAATTAAGCGCCACATGAATAAAAAAAGAACGTAATAATATTTTGACTAAAGTCGCTTTTTTCACTGTTTATCAACTTGAGTAATTTTTACACCTAGAATCCCTATCCGGATAATTTAGCTAACATAAATGGCGCTTTGTGTCAATTTGGGAATACCGCGTAATTCTTTGTGATTGCTTAAGATTTACATCAGAAAATCTATGAACTGATAACAAATCAGCGATTTGTTCAGCTTCTAACCAGCCGGCCCAGCAGCTCCAAAACTTCTTTGTTGTTGCGCAAATGAAACCGGGCATATGATTGCGTCATACCCACGCGAATTGTATAAGCGGTCTTCGGCAAAACTTTAAAGAGATATTCATCAGTCCAATCGTCGCCTATGGCCATAATGAAATCGGCCTTGTTCCCGGAAAGCCAATGCATCCCCGCGCTGCTTTTATTCACGTCCACATCCGCAATTTCGATTACCTTGTGACCCTGCATAACCTGGACATCGATATTCGCCGTAAAGTTGATTAAATAATCCACAAGTTCCTTGGCGATAAGCGAACCCGTTTCCGTATCAGCACGCCGGTAATGCCACACCGCAGAATATTCTTTTTCCTCAACGAAAGAGCCGGGAAGCCTGTCCGCGTAAGTTTCCAGCACCGGAAGTATTTGCGTTTTCCACTCATTGGTCAGGGGTTTGATCATCTGCCAATCTTTACTTTTTCTTTTAAGCCAAATACCGTGTTCGGCGATTAACCCTATATCCAAGGAACCGAACCAGTTTTGCAGTGTATCCCTGTTTCTGCCGCTGGTCAGCACAATTTGAGTTTTCTCGTTTGCCGCGATTCCTTCCAGTATTTTTAAAAGTTTTCTGCCCGGCTTCGCCGTTCGCGGATCTTCGGAAAAAGGAATGAGCGTCCCGTCATAATCCAGAAAGACAAGCCTTCTTTTCGCTTTCATAAAGTCTTTAACCAGTATTTTTCTTGCCGCCGGTCCCAATATTTTATCGTTGAACTTTCTTTGTTCTTCCCTCAGCGCCACCAAATCATTGATGAAGCTTTCCGCCCATTTGCTTACGTCATAAGATTCGAGTCTTTTTTGCAAAGCCTGATTTCGTCTGATTTGTTCTTTTTCGGGCATACTCATCGCTTTTTCCAGGGCGTCCACGATTTCTTCCACGTTATTCGGATTCATAATTATCGCTTCTCCCATTTCGCGCGACGCTCCGGTCATTTCACTGAGGATTAAAACGCCGGTCATGTCTTTTTTGGCGGCAATATATTCCTTGGCAATCAGATTCATGCCGTCTCGCAGCGGCGTAATCAGCGCCACATCACTGACGTTGTAAAGAGCGACCAGCGGATGAAAAGGAAGAGATTTGTACTGATATAAAATAGGCGTCCAGCTCAAAGTGCCGAATTTGCCGCTAATTTTCCCCGCCAGCGCGTCTATCTGTCTTTTCATTTCCTGATAATGTTCCACGTCGATTCGCGAAGGAACGACGACCATTACCATAATAACTTTGCCGTGCCACTCTTGATTTTTTTCCAGGAACGCCTCGTAAGCCTGCAGGCGCTTGAGAATGCCTTTTGTGTAATCAAGACGGTCGATGGAAAGAATTACCTTGTAATCACCCAGCGTTTTTTTGAGTTCTTTTTTGTGCTTCTGCACTTCCTTCGTGCATACGGCATTGTGGTATTTTTTAAAATCAATGCCCATGGGAAAAGTATCGGCTTTAATCACATGGTCATCAACGATTATTTTCCCCATATTATGCTCATGCCCCAGTATGCGGTGAACGCACCGTAAAAAATACTGCGTATAGTCGTGCGTGTGGAAACCAATCAAATGCGCGCCTAACAATCCTTCCAGTATCTGTGTGCGCCATTTGCCCGGAAGAAGGCGAAACATCTCAAAACTCGGAAACGGAATGTGCAGAAAAAAACCGATGGGATTTCGCAGTTTCTTACGCAGCATTTTGGGCAGCAGCATAAGGTGGTAATCATGTATCCAGATAGCGTCGGTGGGCCGGACAACTTCCAGAACGGCATCACGAAAAGTCTCATTCATTTTTTTGTAGGTTTCCCAGTACGCGTCATCGTAAACTGTATAAGAAGGAAAATAGTGAAAAAGCGGCCAGATGGTTTTATTGCAAAAGCCATGATAGAAGTTGTCCATTTCTTTTGCGGAAATAAAAACGGGATAGGAATAAACCTCACTCAATAATTTTTTCTTTACTTCATCTTTTTTCTTTTCCGCAACGGCCACGCCCGGCCATCCTATCCAGAGATATTTCTTTTCCACAATGGAAGAACTCTTCAGGGAATCAAGATACACGCTCAAGCCGGAAACAAGGCCGCCGGCGCTTTTCTGAAATTTTATCTGCCCTTCTTTTTCCGAAACGGTGACGGGCAGTCTGTTGGATACAACAAGCAGTCTCATCACTTTCTCCGTAAATGTTCTGCGAAAACAAATGTAGCGTCCGTGTTAAGCACTTTCATAAGTCATCAAAATTAATCGATTGCAGGTTATTTCCCCGGTTCAGTTTCCGATAATGTAACTACGATATTACAGCGATATTCTTGAAAAATCGTTTGATTATCTGCTTATATACTTGCGCAAAAAAATTATGTCAATTATAAATTGCTTTATCCGTGCCTAACTTACTGATATTATGAAACATAATCCTGATGTTACCGCATAAAACCCTAATCTATTGCTTCAGTTTCAGCAAGCGCGCGTTGATGGCGACGATAACGGTGCTGAGCGACATCAAAACCGCGCCGATGGCCGGACTGATGACGATGCCCGTGTTGTAAAGAACGCCCGCGGCCAGTGGGATGGCCACAATGTTGTAGCCGGTCGCCCAGATAAGATTTTGAATCAGTTTGCGGTAAGTCGCTTTGGCCAAACTGATAACGCCCAGAACATCATTCGGATTGGAGTGTACCAGAATAATATCCGCCGTTTCTATCGCCACATCCGTGCCCGCGCCCACGGCAATGCCAACATCGGCCTGCGCCAGCGCCGGCGCGTCATTGATACCGTCGCCGGTCATGGCCACAATATACCCGCGTGACTGCACTTCTTTTATTTTTTGCGCTTTCTCATGCGACATAACCTCGGCAAAATATTCATCCAAACCGATTTCCGAGGCGACCCACTTGGCCACCATGCGGTTATCGCCGGTGAGCATCATGCACTTGACGCCCTGATTCTGCAGCTTGAATATCGTTTCTTTTACTTCCGGTCTCACTAAATCAGCCAGCGCTACTGCCCCGGCGATTTTACCCTCCAGAATTACATAGACCACGGTTTTACCCTGCGCGTGCAGTTCAACAATTCTTTTATCCTGCGCCTCGGTGATATTTTCCTTCACGTATGCGGGGCTTACTACTTGCACCATTTTCTCGTTAACTTTTCCCTGGGCGCCGCTACCGGGAATTATTTTGAATTCCTGCGGATGAACTGTTTTTCCTCCCGCCGCCACAATGCCTTTGGCCAGCGGATGTTCGGAGTGCATCTCCACGGACGCCGCGTATGTCAACAATTCTTCTTTGGACAGACCATCGGCAAAAACCAGCACATCCGTGACGCCGAATTTTCCCTGCGTGAGCGTGCCTGTTTTATCAAATATCACCGCGTTTATTTTTCTGGCGTTTTCAAATGCCGCCCGGTCGCGGATTAATAAACCGTTTATCGCCGCGAGCGACGTGGAAACAGCGACCACCAGCGGCACCGCCAGTCCCAGCGCGTGCGGACAGGCAATAACCATCACCGTGACGGCTCTTTCCAGCGAAAAGGCAAAATCTTTGTTCATACCCAGATACCACGCTAAAACCGTCGTGAGCGCGACCGTAATCGCGGCCACGGTTAAATAAAAGGCAAAGCGGTTGGCCGTATCCTGTGTTTTGGATTTGCTTTCCTGCGCCTCGCTTACCAGTTGTATCACCTGCTCGAGAAATGAATCTTTGCCCAGTTTTTTAATTTGCACCGTAAGCGCGCCTTCGCCGTTTAGCGAGCCGCCGATAACCGGCACGCCTTTTTTCTTATGAATGGGCGTGGATTCCCCGGTAAGCATTGCTTCATTGACGGAAGATTCCCCTTCCGTTACCTCGCCGTCCGCGGGAATTTTTTCGCCCGGCTTTACCAAAACAAGGTCATTTATTTTTAGCTCAGTTAGAGGAACATCTTTAAAGCTTCCGTCATCCATGAGCTTGTACGCTTCCGAAGGCATAAGGCGGGCAAGTTCCGTAAGCGCCCTTGATGCGCCCATGACCGAGCGCATTTCAATCCAGTGCCCCAGAAGCATGATGTCGATCAGCGTCGCGAGCTCCCAGAAAAAAATCATGCCGGGCAATCCAAACACCACTACCGAGCTGTACAGGTAAGCCGCGGTGATGGCCACAGCAATGAGCGTCATCATTCCGGGCTGGGCGGCCTTGAATTCTGCGACAATTCCTCTTAAAAAAGGCCAGCCGCCGTAAAAGAAAATAATCGAGGATAAGACAAAAAGGATATATTCATCGCCGGGGAAACGCAGAGAATCGCCCAGCCCCAGAAACATCTGTACCATGGGTGTAAGCAGCAACACCGGCAAGGTGAGCGCAAGTGATATCCGGAACCTTTTCTTAAAATCGTCGATCATATGCGCGTGGCCGTTTTTATGGCCATGATGATGCTCCGGCGGGTGTTCACGCGGTGGCGGTTGGGACGGCGTTTGCATATGCTCGGCATGCTGGACGTGTGCGTGCTCATGATGTGCGTGATGAGTATGTTCAACCATGATTCAATTTAAAACTTTGCATACCAAAAACTGTAATTTTCAGAAATAAAATACGGCAGCCGTGTAAACTTTTCAAATTACTTCATTTCAGACAGCATGCGGCTGATAACTTTTCTCAGAACGGGGATATCCTGCTTGCAGATTTTATAGATTTCTTCAACATCAATATCGAAATAATCATGCGCCAGTACATGACGGACACCAATCACGCCCTTCCAGTCAATTTCGGGATATTTTTTCAAGAATGAGCCTTCTGTCTCCTTATCAATCTTCTTAAAGCTTTCGCCGATGGCAATCAACAACATGGCTATGGCATCAAGCTTATCCTGATTGGCATCGGTTTTCATAAAATCAGCGGGCGCTTTTACCGCTGAAGACCTTTTCTCAATACGGGAAAGCGCGTCGTTGATTTGCTGCAGTTTTTCTTTAAGCAAACTCAAATCATACATAGACGGCCTCACGGTCTATTCTTGCTTTCAGATATTTATTCATTAATTTCCGATAACGAATCACGTCCACGGGCGTTTGAAAATATTCTTCCAGAGCTTCTTTGATGTGCACCATATAGAATAGATTCGGCTCGCGCATTTCCAGGACAACGTCTATATCGCTGCTATCGTGTATCTCATTGCGCGCCAATGAACCGAAAATGCCAAGCCTGGTAACCCCATAGCGTTTGGCGAAATCAGGTTTCATTTTTCGTAATTCATCAAGAATGGCTTCCCTATTTTTTATCCCCATAATTTTCCCTGAGTATTGAATTATTTGAATTATAACATAAGAATATACTTTTTTACGACATTATTAATATATTCTGGCATATTCAATTAGATTTTTTCTGATATACGGCCTGACAAAATGACTATGTTTGTGTGTGTTATCGGCCATGGCCATCTCCTTTTATTATTTATACCAAAATAAATATACTAAAAGCCAATTAAAATAATAGCCTTAATAAAGGCTAATATGCCTTGATTTATGCAGCCCGTATAAATCGTTATCGGAAATTCATAAATTAATCTTTAAGAACTTGATTTCATTTAGTAATACTGGTAACATTCCCAACACAGAAAAAAGCTTTATAGAAAGCGGTTATAAGCGTTTACAGATTTACACAAACTGTATAAACATTATTTTGCGTCAAATCACGAACCATTAAAGAAGTGTGCTAAATTCATGATCAGACGAATAACCAAGATAGCTTTAAGAAAAATCGGTTTGCGAAAAAACCGGAATACCAAAGAAACAGAAAATAAAGTTGCTGTACAGAAAGATGCAGGAATCCGTGACAGAAAAGAATTAATCGAAGCGCTAACCAAAGATCCTCTAAATGAAAATTTACATTTGAAGTATGCTGATTATGCCTCAAGGGCGGGAAACTATTACCTGGCCTATGCAGAACTTAAGACAGCAGAGGCTTTAGGCGCAGAGCGAAATACAGTAGCTGTCTCTTATACACATCTCCGAGCCCACGAGACCGTACTAGATCTCGTATGCCGTCTTCTGCTTGAAAAAAAAACAAGCACAATGGCTACTGCTCACGTATGACCCCATCCGCCAACCTCCAGTGATCT
>ERZ1026814.356-NODE-356-length-29343-cov-5.494318_pt1 | contig 29343 bp, 19 predicted proteins | sample MGYA00520871_ERZ1026814 | MGnify/ENA primary metagenome ERZ1026814 (study PRJEB33270, sample SAMEA104284478) | anaerobic digester metagenome | biome: Anaerobic digester microbiome; feature: mesophilic sludge digester; material: Anaerobic digester biomass | place... | reverse complement strand
GTGTTAGACGTTGGGTCGGATGGTGCGTGATGGAGATCATGGAGATATATTATGAGCATGTGTGGTTTAGACATCTAGTCGTACTTGAATTGTAGGTACAGTTCGTGTTTGTGATATGATTATGTCTTGGTTGAGTTTTGTGTGTTGTTTGTGTGTGTTTTTTTTTTTTTGTGTTTTTTTTTTTTTTTAATGATACGGCGACCACCGAGATCTACACAGAGTAGATCGTCGGCAGCGTCAGATGTGTATAAGAGACAGGTCTTGAGCGTTTCGAGCTTCCCGATCAAGGCCTCGAGATCCTCCCGGGCGGCCCGGTAGTTTTCGATCTGGGTTTTGCCCGGCGCGGCGGTCGTGGAGAACTGGATGCCGATCAGCTCCTCGACGCGGTTGCGGATGGGCATCGGGGCCGGCGGGACCTCCTCGAAGCTGGCTTTGGCCTCGTAGCCGTCCAGGGCCAAACGGATTTCGTCGATCGTTTTTTCGGCCCGAAGGACCGCCGGCATCAGGCTGTCGGGAGCGCCCGCAAGTCCGGCCGCCGTCTGGCGGATCCGGCGGACGCGGGCGGCCAGAGCCGCCGTCTCCTCGTCCGCAGCGTAGGCCGCGCGGGTCAGCTCGGCCACGTTTTTCTGGAAGGCGGCCAGCCCGGCCCGGTCGGCGGCGGCCATGGTGGCGTCCGCCAGGGGAGTGACGGTGAAGGACTGGGGCTCTCCGAGCGGCGTGACGACGTTGTCGACGACCTTGGCCGCGGAGACCGTGTAGCGTCCGGGCATGACCATGAATCCGGACGGATCCTTCCGGAACGGATCGAAGGAGCCGCTCTCCCGGACCGGCGCGGGGAGGGGATAGCTGAGATCCCAAACGATCCGGTTCACGCCTGAGGAGGGAGCGGTCCGGAGGACCCGGATCGGGCGCCCCGACTCGTCGGCGACGGTGAACCGGAGGTAGGGCTTGTGTTCCTCGGCTTCCCGGCGCTGTTCGTCCAGCGAGGGGATGGGGATGCGCTCGCCCTTGTCGAAAAGCTCCTTGTCGCGCTTTTGCCGGATCTCCTTCCGGGTCAACGGGCTTTCCTTGAGGAAATAGGTGAAAACCGCCCCGTATTCCGGGTTGGGGGCGAGGAAGCAGGTCGCCCCCTGGCCGTATTTCGCGGACGTCCGGATGAAGGAGACGGCGTCCTTGACGGGGAAGAGCCGAAATTCATTTTTGACGTCGTCGGCCTTGATGTGCCGCAGCGGCGTGTAGTCGTCCAGGACGTAGATGCCCCGGCCGAATGTCCCGGCCACCAGGTCGTTTTCCCTCCGCTGGACGGCCAGGTCCTTGACGCTGATCGTGGGCAAGCCCGTTTTGAGGGCGAACCATTCCTTTCCGCCGGTGACCGTGGCGAAGACGCCGAACTCGGTCCCGCAGAACAAAAGGTCGGGATTCGCGTGATCCTGGATGATCGTGTGCACGCCCCCGTTGTCCGGAAGGCCGGCGGCGATCGCGGTCCAGGTCCGGCCCTTGTCCGTGCTCTTGAGGAGGTAGGGCTTGAAGTCGTCGTTGAGGGTGTTGTTGAAAGCGGCGTAGACGACGTTTTCGTCGAACATCGAAGGGCAAATGTCGCTCACGTACGTCCGGGCCGGGATTCCGGGGAACCGGTCGATCTTCCGCCATTCGCCTCCGCCGTTCTCGGTGACTTGGATGAGGCCGTCGTCCGTTCCGGCGAAAAGCAGTCCGTCCTTGAGCGGCGATTCGGCCAGCGAGACGATCAGGCCGTACTGCGACGTCGAGACGTCCTTGGCCACGGCGTCGACGCTCCAGTACTTGCCCATGACCGGGATCGAGTTCCGGTCGATTCCGGCGGTCAGGTCGCCCGAGATCTCCCGCCAGGAGTCGCCCCGGTCGTCGGACCGGAAAACCCGTTCGGCGGCGATATATAGCCGGGTGGGGGAGTGCGGCGAGATGAGGAACGGCGAATCCCAGAACCAGCGGAAGGTCGGCTGGCCCTTGGCCGGCTGGGGCTTGATGGAGAAGCTTTCCCTGCTCTTTCGGTCGAAGCGGACGATGTTGCCGTACTGCCATTCGGAGTAGACGATGTTCGGGTCCGCCGGATCGACCCGGGAGACGAACCCGTCTCCGCCGACCGTGAAGAACCACTCGTCGCTCGTGACGCCGTCGGCGCTCGTGTTCCGCGACGGGCCGCCCATGCTGCCGTTGTCCTGGGTTCCGCCGTAAACAAAGTAGAAGGGCCGCGACTCGTCCGCGGTCACCCGATAGAACTGGGTCACGGGGAGGTTCGTCACGAACCGGTATTTCGCGCCGCCGTCGTAAGTCTCGTAGATCCCCCCGTCCCCGCCGATGAGGAAATGGGCGGTGTCCCGCGGGTCGATCCAGAGGGCATGGTCGTCGACGTGCCGGGCGTCCAGTCCCAGGGGCGTCCAGGTGCGCCCGCCGTCGCGGGTGACCCGGGAGACGGTCTCCATGGAATAGACCGTGTCGACGTCCTTCGGGTCGCACGTGATCTCGTTGTAGTACTGCCCCGAGGAATGATAGGCGCTCATTTTCGTCCAGGACTCGCCGCGGTCGGACGAACGGAAAAAGCCGCCCGCGTCCCCGGCCGCTTCGATGATGGCATAGACGACGTCGGGATCGACGGGGGAAAGGGCCAGCCCGATCCCTCCCATGGGGGCGGAGGGCAGGCCCGCCGTGATTTTCCGCCAGGTCTTGCCGCCGTCCGTCGTTTTATAAAACGCCGTTTCCGGCCCTCCGCCGATCTTGGTGAAAACGTGCCGGCGGCGCTGTTCCGAGGTGACGAGGAGGACGTCGGGATCGCGCGGATCCATGACCGCGGCGTTGACCCCGGTGTTCTCGCTGATGGACAACACCTTGGCCCAAGTCTTTCCGCCGTCGGTCGTCTTGAAAAGGCCGCGGTCGCCGCCCGGACCCCAGGCCGAGCCTTCGGCCGCGACGTAAACCGTGTCGGAATTCTTGGGATGGATAAGGATGACCCCGATCTGGCGGGAGTCCTTTAGGCCCATGGGCGTCCAGGATTTACCGCCGTCGACGGTCTTGTACACGCCGTCGCCGTAGCCGAGGGCCCTTTGGTGGTTGTTTTCGCCCGTCCCGGCCCAGACGACGTTGGGATTGGCCGGATCCATGGCCAGACAGCCGATGGCGTAGGCGCCGTAATTGTCGAACACCGGCGTCCACGTGATGCCGGCGTTGTCGGTCTTCCAGATGTGGCCGCTGGCCACGCCGACGAAATATTGTTTGGGATTGCCGGGATTGACGGCGAAATCGGCGATGCGGCCGGAGGTGTGGGCCGGGCCGATCGAACGCCAAGCCAGGCCGGCGAACGTTCCGGCGCCGATTCCCTCCGTTTTCTTCCCCGGGTCCTTCGCGGCGGTTTGATCGGCCGCGAGGAGGGGGAGCGTGATCAGGATTGCGACGAAAGCGCAGGCGAGCGTTTTTTTCATCCGAGCCTCCTTGGATCGGCGGAATCGAAGGGAAGAATCGTAACCCGGGTCCGGGTTCCTGTCAATGAAACGAATCGCGCCATCTAAAATCTTACCCTCCTCTCTTTGCCTGAGGAGGCCGGAGGATGGATCTTCACAGCCGGAGGGAACTCATGGAATCCATGTCCAAACGATATCGTCAAGCCTCAAGAGCTTCAAATATGCCTCCTGCCATGATCGCGACATCGGATTTCCCCGAAGCCGGCCCTGCAAGAAATACGATAATGCCCAGATCGTGCAGAAAAAATGGTTATGATCTCTCAACGATCTTCGGCCGCGATAAGGTTTTTGGAGAGCAAGACAATGCCCTCTTGAGTAAGATTTTAATATAGCTTGACAGGCCTCGCCCGATCAAATATTCTCATTTCCGAGGGGGTGGATAGAATTTCGCGATAAGACAAAGCTCGCGGCTTCGACCGGTTGAAAGACGAAATTCCTATCCTTTGGTTGCGTTATTTCGGCCAAGAATAATTAATGCTCAATTAGATTTATTTTCATGAAGAAGCGCCGGAAGAAACAGCTTATCTCCCGCGGCTTCGCCGCATCGTTGCCTTCAATTTTAGAAATCGAATCCTGCACCCGGTGCAACATCCATCCTCCGTGTGTCATGTGCTATCCCCGGCTGTTTGACAAAAGAGGCTTCTCTGGCGATATCTGCGACGCGGCCGTCCAAAAGCTCCTACCCTATATGCGGGGATTTAAGACAATCTCTTTGCATGGCGTAGGAGAACCGTTGCTCGGGAAAAAGCTCCTCGCTCTCCTCGACAAGACGGATCCGGACAAGACGTGGGTTCAATTCGATTCAAACGGCCTGCTCCTGACCGAGGAAATGAGCCGGATCCTTATCTCCAAAAAACTCAATATGATCGACTTTTCTCTTGACGCGGCGACCCGCGAAACCTACCGGAAGATCCGGCGATCGGATTTCGATCTCGTCATCGGAAATATCAAGCGGTTGTCGATGATGAAACAGGCGTCGGGAGTCTCCCGTCCGAAGATCAAGGTCAACATGACATTGATGAGGGAAAACGCCGCGGAGATCGTCGCCTTCGTCGATCTGGCCGGGGAATTGGGAGCCGAGATCATTCACCTCGGCCTCCTGAATCCGACGAAAGATTACGAGGTACGGAACGGGGATTTCGTTTTCCGCTATCACGATCAAATGATCGATGTCAAAGAGCCGGAATTCCGGGAAGCCGTCGAGACGGCCCGGCTGAAGGCTCGTAGCCGTGGAATCGAGTTCGTCGCCGAATTTTCCGGATATTATCAATGAGAAAAACCGCTTCCCCCTGCCGCAAGCCCTGGGAAAATATTCTCGTCGAGGTGAACGGAGACTGCTATTTCTGTTGTTTCATCATCCGGCCGGGCGGGAAGATCGGGAATCTCGCCAAAAATGATTTCGAGGACATCTGGAACAGCCGGAAAGCCCGCCGCATTCGAAGGGCGATCGCCCGCGGCGTCATTCCTTATTGTTGCCAGATCTGCCCGTATCACGGCCGGTTCGAGCACGAAAAGAGCCGGGTCTACAGGGCGTATTTTTTCGGGCGGAAAATTATGGACGCGGTGATTGATTATGCCCAGGGCGGATTTACTCAAAATCGATTGCGCCGGTTCGTTAAAATCACGCGGGGACGAAATAATTGAAATAACAGCCTCAAGCCTGTCCGCGGGAGGACGGCCTTGGAGCGGTTCAATTCTTCTAATCAGGTCCGGGCTCAAGCCTGTCCGCGGGAGGACGGCCTGCTGAATATAATCGAACCAGATCGTTCCCAAGTTCATCCTCCGGCTCCGGTTCCCGGCGATTCGGAAAAAGGCCGGCGCTTTCCCGGAGCCCTCGGCGGCTCCTGAAAAATCCGGGCCGCCGGCGACTTCCGGAAGTCTCTTCAGATGACAGCCTGTCCTCCGAAGAGGACGTCCGGCTCCGTTTTTCTTCGGTTTCCCGCCGGGACCGGGCTTGGCATGATTCTTGATAACTTATCCATAGGGCAACGTTTAGGCCGGAAAACCGGTTTGACAATTCGTTAGCCGTAAGCGAAGATGAAATAGCGCGAAAGAAGGTCGCGAAGAAGGAGTTCCCATGAAATCCTCAACCGGAGAACATAAGCCGTCGGGCGTCCGTTTTCGCCGGATCGTTTTCCTGCTGATTTTCGGGGCGACGGCCGTCACGGCTTCGGCTCAATATTTCGGCCGGAACAAGGTTCAATACGAGAAATTCGATTATCAGGTCCTGACCACCGATCATTTTCAAATTTACTACTATCCGGAGGAGGAAGCCGCCGTCCGGACGGCCGCCCGCATGGCCGAGCGCTGGTACAACCGGCTGGCCCGGATCTTCAACCATGATCTCAAGGGCAAGCAAGCCCTCATCATGTACGCCAGCCATCCCCAATTCGAGCAGACGACCGTCCTCTCCGAGCTGATCAGCGAGGGCACGGGCGGCGTGACGGAATCGTTCAAGCGGAGGATCATCCTGCCCTTCGGAGCTTCCCTGGACGACACGGATCACGTCATCGGCCACGAGCTCGTCCACGCCTTCCAGTACGACATGGCCTTGGGAGGGGAAGGCCGGGCCAATCCGCAGGGCGGGGAGGGACTGGCCCGAACCCCGCTGTTCCTGATCGAGGGCGCGGCCGAGTACTTTTCGATCGGCCCGGAGGATCCCAACACGGCCATGTGGATGCGGGATATGATCCGGAGGAAAAAGATCCCGACCCTCAAGGACCTGGAAAATTATTACAAGTATTTTCCCTACCGGTACGGCCAGGCGGTCTATGCCTATATTGGAGGGCGGTGGGGGGACCTTGTGGCCGCCAGGCTGATGCGGGATGTGGTCCGCGGCTACGACTACCAGAAAGCCTTCACCCGGGTCTTGGGCGTCACTCCGGAGCAATTCTCCAAGGACTGGCACGAAGCCTTGAAAGCCGAATACGGCCTGATCGAAAAATCCACGGAGGGCCCGCTGAATAAAGCCCAAGTGGTGGTCAAGGGGACCGAGGACGTGTCCCTGAATTGCGCCCCGGCGGTCTCGCCCGACGGGAAGAATTTTGTTTTCATCTCTTCGCGCGACCTGTTTTCGATCGAGATGTTCCTGGGGGACGCCCTCACCGGAAAAATCACCCGGAAGCTGACGAAAACCTCGATCGACCCTCATTTCCAAAGCATCCAGTTCATTTATTCGGCCGGATCCTGGAGCGCGGACGGGACGCAGTTCGCCTTCGGATCGGTCATCGCCGGCAAGCCCGCCCTGTCCTTTCTCGACGTGGGGGGGCGCCGGCTCAAGGACGACATCGTCTTTCCTCAGTTGGGCGAGATTCTCAACCCGACGTGGTCGCCCGACGGCCGGAAGATCGCTTTCTCCGCTTTGACCGGGGGATATTCGGATCTCTTCGTTTACGACCTGGAAACCCAAACGCTTCAAAACATGACCTCCGATCCCTACGGCGACCTTCAGCCGGCCTGGTCGCCCGACGGGAAATGGATCGCCTTCATCACCGAGCGGTTCGCCTCCGACCTTTCCCTGGTCGGTTCCGGCGGTTTTCACCTGGCTCTCCTCGATCCTGAGACGGGGGAGATCCGGGAGCTGCCGGCTTTTCAAGCCGGCAAGCACATCTCGCCGCAATGGTCGGCCGACGGGCGGCAGCTGTATTTCATCTCCGACCGGGACGGCGTCTCCAACCTCTACCGGTTGGACCGGAACACGGGCCGGTTCTATCAGATTACGAATCTCTATACCGGCGTCTCCGGCATCACCGCCCTGAGCCCCGCCCTGACGGTCGCCTCCCAAACCGACGACATCCTGTACAGCGTCTACGACGACGGCCTTTACAGCATCTACCGGATCAACGCCGGCCGGGACGCGGCCGGGACGCCGGTCGGCCCGGAGGCGGTCGACCGCTCCTCGGCGATCCTCCCTCCCAAGGCCCGGGCGGGCTCGGAGCTGACAGGCCTTCTCCGCAACTCGCTGTTCGGGCTGCCGATGGATGAGTCCGCGTTCACCTCCGCTCCCTACGAATCCAAGATCACCCTGGATTTCATCACGCCGCCCCAGGTCGGAATCGGCATGGACCGGTTCGGCTCCTACGCCGGCGGCGGCATCGCCATGACCTTCAGCGACATGCTCGGCCAGCACAACGTGACGGGCATCGCCCAGCTGTCCAACCGTCTCGTCGACTCGGCGGTCATCGGCCTCTACACCAACAGCAAAAGCCGGACGAATTTCGGCTTCCTGGGCCAGCGGATGCCGTACAGCTACGGGAGATACTGGATCGATTACGGCGATATCGGCGGGGAGCCGGCCTATTTCATCAATGAGCTCATCTACCGGCAGATCTATTACCAGTTGGGCGGATTCGCCACGTATCCGTTCAGCCCGGCCCAGCGGGTGGAGTTCCAGGGCGGCTACAGCTATATCCAGTTCTCCAACTCGCTGTACCGGACGGGATATTCCTATTATACCGGTCGGCGCCTTTCCTACGAGGATTTCGATCTCCCGGCGGCCGACGGGCTCCATATGCCGTTCGTCAGCGCCGCCCTGGTCTACGACACGTCCCTGTTCGGGGCGACCGGCCCGATCATCGGCCAAAGCTACCGTTTCGAAGTCTCCCCGACATTCGGGACGCTTAATTACACGACCCTGCTGGCCGATTTCCGCAAGTATGTCGTTCCCATCAAGCCCTTTACCCTGGCCTTCCGGGTCCTTCACTACGGCCGCTACGGGGCCGGCGGCAGCGATGACCGCCTCTACCCGATGTATCTCGGGTACGGGACTCTCATCCGAGGATACGAGTACAACAGCTTCACGGCCGAGGAAGTCGACATGAAAAGCGGGACGTTCGATTACGAGCGGTTGTTCGGGTCGCATATCGCCGTGGCCAACTTCGAGCTTCGCTTCCCGCTGTTCGGCGTTCTGGGGTTGGGCAAGGGATATTATGGAGTCTTCCCCATTGACTTCATCGCCTTTTTCGACAGCGCCGTGGCCTGGGACAAGGAGCATAAAGCCTGGTTCCTCGGCGGCGACCGCAAACCCCTGTCCAGCTACGGGATCGGCCTGCGGGCGAACGTCTTCGGGTATTTCATCGTCGGCTGCGACTACGTCAAGCCGCTTGACCGTCCCGGCCAAGGCTGGCATTTCGCCTTCAGCTTCTGGCAGGGATTCTAAGGCTCCGGAATCGGCGTATTTCTGCTAAAATGGCTTCTTCCCGATGGAGGAGGCCATGCGAAAAACGCTTTTATCCAGGGCCGGCTCGGCCGCCGGACTCCTGCTCGCGATGTCGTTGGCGCTCGCGGCCGAAAGGCCGCGGATTCCCGAACCGAGGATTTCCTTTGATCCCCGGACCTATGTCTGTTACCGGGCGGCCGGCCCGGTGACGGTGGATGGAGACCTGGACGAATCCGTCTGGGAGAAAGCTCCTTGGACCGAGCCCTTCGTCGATATCGAGGGCGGCCGGCGTCCGAAGCCGAGGTTCCGGACGATGGCCAAGATGTTGTGGGACGACCGGTATTTTTATATCGGGGCCTACCTGGAGGAGCCGAACGTCTGGGCGACGCTCGCCGACCACGACGCCATCATCTACCAGGAGAATGATTTCGAGGTCTTCATCGATCCCGACGGAGACACCCACGATTACTATGAGCTGGAGATCAACGCCCTCAACACCGTTTGGGACCTGTTTCTTGTCAATCCCTACCGGGACGGCCGGCCGGCCAACATCCATTCCTGGGAAATCCCCGGCCTGCAGACGGGCGTCCTGGTCAGCGGAACGCTGAACAATCCGGCGGACAAGGACCGAAGCTGGTTCGTCGAGATGGCCCTGCCCTGGGCCGTGCTCAAGGAAGCCGCCCGGCCGGCGGCCGCGCCCAAGCCGGGCGACCAGTGGCGGGTCAATTTCTCCCGGGTGGAATACCGGACGACCGCGGCCGACGGAATGATCCTCAAGGCCGTCGACCCGGCCACGGGGAACCCTTATCCCGAGGACAACTGGGTCTGGTCCCCGATGGGACTGGTCAACATCCACTATCCCGAATTGTGGGGATTCGTCCAGTTTTCAGACAAAACCGCCGGCAAGGGCAAAGACGCCTTTGTCGCCCGGCCCGAGGAAAAAGCCAAGTGGGTCCTGCGCCGCATCTATTACCGGGAATGGGCGCATTTCTCCGAGAAAGGCGCGTTCACGGCGGATCTGAAGGCTCTCGGCTTGACCGAAAGGGAGCTCAAGGTTTCAGGTTTCGTTTCTCCGCCCGTTCTCCAGGCGACCGAGCGGCTTTTCGAGGCGTCCTTCACCCGGCCGGACGGAGCGGCCTGGCGCATCGGGCCGGACGGGCGCGTCCGGAAGGATTCATGAGATTCGATTTCGACGGCGTCCTGGACCGGCGGGGGACCGGTTCGTTGAAATGGGACTTCCCGGCCCTGAAGCTTAACTCCCCTGAGGCCCTTCCCCTCTGGGTGGCCGACATGGATTTCGCCGCCCCGCCGGCCGTTTGTGAAGCCGTCGCCCGGCGGGCGGCCCATGGGGCGTACGGCTATCCGTCCGACCCGGCGTCCGTCCGCGAAGCGGCGGCCGGCTGGCTGCGGACGCGCTTCGGCTGGGATGTCCATCCGGAGGAATTCTCCTATGCGCCGGGCATCGTCCCGGCCCTTCACGCCTGCGTCCGGGCGTTCACCAAGCCCGGCGACGGGGTGATCATCCAGACGCCGGTCTATCCGCCGTTTTTTTCCGCGGTCGAGGCGTCGGGGCGCTGGCTGGTGCGCAATCCCCTCCGCCTTGAAAACAGCCGCTGGACGATGGATTACGACGATCTCCGCCGGCGCGTCGACGACCGGGTCAAAATGCTTTTCCTCTGCAGCCCCCACAACCCGGTCGGCCGGGTGTGGACGGAGGAGGAGCTGCGGAAGCTGGCGGAGATTTGTCTGGAGCGGAACCTGGTCGTTGTGTCCGACGAGATCCACGGGGATCTCGTCTTTCGCGGTTTCCGGCATATTCCCTTCGCGACCCTCGGCCCGGACATCGCCGCCCGGACGATCACTCTTATCGCTCCGAGCAAGACGTTCAACGTCGCCGGCTTGGCCGCCTCCCTGGCGGTCGCCGGGGACCGGGGCCTCCGCGAGGGCTTCCGGAAGGAATTCAGGGATTTCGGCTGGGAGCTTCCCAACGTGTTCGGATTGGCCGCCATGGAGGCCGCTTACCGGGGCGGCGGCTCCTGGCTCGAAGCCCTTCTCGTCTACCTGGAGGAGGGGGCCGACCTGCTCCGGAATCTCTTCGACGAGCGCCTCGGGCCTCTTCGGTTTTTCAAGCCCGAGGGGACCTACCTGGGCCTGGTGGACGGGCGCGGCCTCGGCTTGGCCCCGGAGCGATGGAAGTCCTTCCTTCTGCGCGAGGCGGGAGTATACTTGAACGACGGGGCGATGTTCGGCCCGGAGACGGAGGGTTTCGCCCGGCTCAACTTCGCCTGTCCGCATTCCGTCCTGAGGGAGGCGGCCGGGCGGATCGAGCGGGCCCTGGGAGGCATCCGATGAAAAAAGCGGCGTCGGCGGCGATCATCTTGATTTTTCTCGGGGCGGCCTGCGCCCGCCGGTCCCTGCCCGGCGGCACCGTCCGGGACGCCGGCTTCGATCCGGACCGGTTGGCCCGGGCGTCGACCGTCATCGGGGAGGCGATCGCCCGGAAGGAATTGCCGGGGGCGGTCCTGTTGGTGGCCCGCAAGGGAAAAATCGTCCTTCATGAGGCTTACGGCGACAGCCGCTGGATCCCGGACCGCCGGCCGATGGAGAAGGACATGATTTTCGACATGGCCTCGCTCACCAAGCCCGTGGCCACGGCGGCCTCGGTGATGATCCTCGTCGAGAGCGGGCGCCTCAGCCTCTGGGACCGGATCAAAACATACATCCCCTCCTTCGTTCCGTACCGGGATTGGTTCGGTAAAAACGGCGAGGACGCCCGGATCTGGCATCTCCTGACTCACACCTCCGGCCTCCCCGCCTACGCCGAGCCCGAAGTCGCGGCCAAGGCGTGCGGCCGGCCCTGCCCGCCCTCGGCCCTGGCCGAATATATCGCCGCCCTGCCCAAGGACAATCCGCCGGGCGAAAAATTCGTCTACAGCTGCCTGGGATACATCACCTTGGCCGAGATCGTCCGCCGGGTGTCCGGCCTGTCGATCGACCGTTTCTCCGCCGAGAACATCTTCGAGCCCTTGGGCCTGCGCCGGACGTTTTACAATCCCGATCCGAAGATTTCCGCCCAAATCGTTCCGACCCAGATCCTGGACGGCAAGCCGCTTCTCGGCATCGTCCACGATCCCCTGGCCCGGCTGCAGGGCGGGGTCTCAGGAAACGCCGGCTTGTTTTCCACGGCCAAGGATTTAGCGGTTTTCGGCCAGATGCTTCTCAACAAAGGCGAGTTCCGCGGCCGGCGGATTTTCAGCCCGGCGGCCGTGGAGCGCATGACGTCGATCTATCCCCGGACGGAGTTCTCCGGCCGCGGGCTGGGCTGGGACCTCGGCTCGGATTACGCCTCCAACGGAGGCGATCTGTTCGGCCCGCGGTCGTTCGGGCATACGGGCTACACCGGCACGTCGCTCTGGATCGATCCCGACACCAAGACCATCGTCGTCCTGCTGACCAACAGCGTCCATCCCGAGGACAAGGGGACGATTGTTCCGCTTCGCGCCCGGGTGGCCAACATCGTCGCCGGGGCGATCGTGGACTGATTATTTTTTCCGGATGACCGGCCGGGGGATCACCAGGAAATCGACTCCGCCGGCCGTCCGGCCGGGCTCGAGCTTGATCTTGAAGGGAAAGGGGACGGCCGTGACCGCTCGTGTCGGCAAGGTCTCCGGGTCGACCGAGAGCTCGTATTCCCCGGGAAGGATGTTGACGAACCGGTAGGCGCCGCCGGCGTCGGTGTAGGTGTTGAGGATCAAGTCCTTCTGGGCGGCTCCGTCGATGGGGGTCAGGATGACCAGGATGTCGGCCAGCCCCTTGTCCGCGGGGTCCATGGCCCCGTTCCGGTCGGAATCCTCGATGAACCGGCCGTTGAGCGAAGCCCCCGAGATCAGGGGAAAGGAGACTTCGCGGGTGATTCGGGCCTGGGTCAAGACGTCCACCCGGGCCGGGCTCAGCAGGTAATACATCGCCGGGATGAGGTTTTCCTCGATCTGAACCTGGTGCGGGCCCTCGGCCACCATCGGGAAGCGGTAGCGTCCGTCCTCCCCGGTCATCGCCCGCGATCCGTCCTCGAGACGGAGCGACACCCCGGCCAATCCCTTTTCGCCCGGGCTCATGAGGCCGTCGCCGTTGGCGTCCTCGAACACGTAACCCTCGATCGATCCGATGCCGAGGACGGCTCCGACGGTCTTGCGGCCCATGATCTTGGGCTCTTGGCCCCAGGAGAAGCGCTTGTCGAGGCGGAGGGTGAATTGGTAGTCCGACGAGCGGATGTCCCTCCGGTTCAACGGCTCGGACGCCCGGATGTCGGCCCGCACCTGGAGGGTCCGGCCGAGGCCGACCCGGACGCCGACGTAGGCGACGATCTGAGAGACGGCCTGGACGGCTCCGTACCGCTCATAAAAGAGCTCGGCGTAAAGGTCGAAATCAGGAGAAAAGGCCTGGTTCCAACCCGTCCGCACGTAGAGGTTCCGGTCGATCAGGCCGGCCGCGGTGTTCCGCTTATGGTCGTATTGCCCCTCGACCCATAAAAACGATCCCCGGGGCATCCTCTTTCGGAAGCCGAGATAGATGACGGGCAGGCCGCTTGCGGGAAGGCCGGGGCCCTCGCGGACGCTTTGCAGCTTGACCCGGAGATAGGGGAAAAAATCGCCCATCGTCCGGGAGGCCTGGAGGAAGACGCCGTTGGAGGAAAAATCCACGGAACCGGGAAGGTCGTGTTCCGAGACCCGCCGCTGGAATTCCCATTGGAGGGACAGATCGAAGAGCGAGCGGGTGTTGAGATAAAACCCGGAAATGACCGACAGGGAGCGGAGGGTGTTTTGGGCCGGATCGCCGCCGGTGTTGTCGGCGAAGCGGTCGGCGAAGCCGAAGAGGACCAGGTTGCGCGAGGCCTGGCAGCGGACCGAGGCGAAGAGGCCTTGCTCGTCGCGGACGTACTGATAATCCGGATTGAGGTCGTAAAAACGGGACCCGGTGAAGCGGTAGTTCGCCTCGATGTTCCATTTTCCCGACCGGAAGAAGGGGCCGAAGCGCAGGGCGTTGGCCGATCCGGCCGGCCCGGAGGACCCGGGCGTGAGGCTCGTTTGAAATTCCCCCAGGATTTTCGCCCCTTCGGCGACGGGGGCCTCGGCGTCAAGCAGGATCAGGGTGTTTTTTTCGGGGCCGGCCGGATCGGCCGGATCCCGGCGGGTGTGGATGATCCCGGCCCCGGCGAGCCCGCCGGCCGGCCGCTTCCATCGTCCCCGGATCCCGTAAAAAGGCTGGTCCTTGATCTCGTACGTGCTCCCCAGGAGCCCGGTCAACCGGGCCAGCGTCCCCCCGAAAACCGAGAGGTCGAAGGCCGGCCCGGAGAGCGAGGCGTTCAGGCCCCGGAAGTAAAAATACGGATGGTACTGATTGACGAACCGCGATTCGAGGTTGGAATTGACGAAGAAGCCGTCGCCGAGGCCGGCGGACAGCTCCGCGTTCTTGATCTTGAACCCCCGCCAGCCGGCGAACAGCCGGGCGGGCGTGAAGGCGCCGCCGGACGCCAGGCCGTCGACCCAGAGCGAGACGGTCCCGTAATTGGTGATCGTTTGGACGAGGCCGAAGTGAAAAACGGTTTCCGAGGCGTCGGCCGACCCGCCGAAAGGATTGCGGAAGAGATGACTCCGGTTGCCGATCGAAAGATCGGCTGATCCCCGGTCGGCCCGGGCGATGGGGGCCATCCCGGCCAGGAAGAGAAGGACGCCGGCGAGCGAAACGGTCCCATGCGTCGCGCTCCGGCGGTCCCTCTTCACGTTTTTTCGCTCACTCGATGAAAACGGCTTTTTTCAGGGATGTCTTTTTTCCGGTGAGCCGGTAGAGGACGCATTCGGCTTCGTAGCGGCCCCCCGCCAAGCCGGCGGCGAGCGGAATCCGGTAGATGCCTTCGGACAGGGGAGGCACGGGATTGTCGGCGAATTCAGTTTCCCAAGCTTTTGTGCCCCGTTCGTCCCGGAGGACGAACGTCCCCGCGGTCGGGGCGAAAAAACGGCCTGTATTTTTCCGATGAAGGACGAGAAAAGCCTGTCCGTCCCGGCGCTCGACCGAGATCTCCTCGCTCGTTTCATCGTCCCGGGGCTTCCCGACGGTGATGACGGCCAAGGCGGTCAGGCTTCCCTGGAGATGAAGCCCTTCGCCGTCCTCGTCCGATACGGATTGAACGGCGATCACGGCGGGGTACTGTCCCGGTTCGGCGCCTTGGGGGACGGCGGCGATGACGGGAATGTCCAGGGATTGACGGGCCGGGATCCGGAAATCCCCGGCGATGACGCCCAGCCAATCCTTGGAGGATAAAGAGGCGCCTTCGGCCGACGGGACGTCCGGAGGAACGGCTGAACCGGGGGCCCAGGCGATGACCCGGGCCCGGACCCGGACGTCTTCCGGCGAATCATTGCCGACGGTCAGCATCCGCTCCTCTGAGTTTCCGGCGGCAAGGATGAATTCCAGGTGGACGGGCGAGAGCGACAGCGACATCTGTCCGCGGAGAGCGGGCGCGGCGACCGCGCATAAGAGGAGAACGACGGCGGTTTTTGATTTGCCCATGTCAGGTCCGGGAGAGGGTGAAGGTCACGGATTGGGTGTAGGATCCGGCCCAGTAGGCCCAGTTGTTTTGGAAAACGAAATTCATGACCCCCGTTTCATTGACGTTGCGTGATCCCGAAGCCGCGACTTGGTCGACGTTGGCCGCCAGCGTCCCGTTCCGGAACGGCGGCGCGGGGGAGGCCGTCCAGGTGATGTTGGAAATGTCGATCACGGCGATGGACAATAAGTTGTAGAGGTCGCCGTTGGCCCGGAGGGTGAGCTGCCAAGGCTGCGGCGGCCCTCCCCCCGTCACCTTGACGCGGACCGTGAGCGTGTCGTTGGCCGGGACGAGGGGCGTCGTGTCGGGATCGGCCGCGGCGAAGGAAAGCGAGGAACGGCTCAGGGAGAGCTCGACGTTCTGTCCGAACAGCGGAGCGGCCGCGCCGGCCAGGAAAAGCAACGTCGCGGCCGGGAAAACCGTGGATTTCACAAGCTTCAACATGACGGCCTCAACTCGCGCCGACGGTGAGCGTCACGGTCAGGCGGTAGGTCCCCGGGGGATAATTGGGGTCGTCCCGGAAGGAAAACGTGATCGTCCCGTCGTAAACGCCCGAGGCGTTCCACGTCCCCAGGAGGGAGGCCGTCCCCGATGAGAGGGTTCCCGAACCGACGAATCCGGCGCCGCTCGCCTTCCAGGTGACGGCCGAGACCGGGATCGTGGTCCCGGACGAGGGATCGGTGAGCGTTCCGACGGCCTCGATCCGGAGGTTGATCGTCTGGGGGAAGATGAGAAAGCGGGACGTCGTGGCCTTGACGGTGACGGAAATCGGGCTTTCATTCTGGGGGATGTCCGGCCTCGTTTGCGGATTGGCGACCCGGGTGAACGTCACGGAGCCGGCGCTCATCTCAAGCTTGTAGCGCGAGCTGACGAAGGCCGTGAGATTCAAGGTTTGGGTCAGAGGGAGCGTCTGGGCGGCCATCCCGCCGGCCAGGGCCAGGGCCAGGGCGAAGGCGGCGATCGGTTTTTTCATTGGATCACCTCGATGGTTTTTTCCATTTCCAGGAGCTCCGCCCGCCCGATGTCGAGCTCGCAGACGACGCGGTAGGATCCCGGGTCGAGCGGCCGGGGAAGGGGGCAGGCGACGCTTTTGCGGCTTTCGGGTAGGAGGACGTCGTCGGGGATTTCCAGGTCGAGGACCTTTTCTCCGGAGGCGGCGAACGCCCGGATCTTTCCCCGGGTCCGGAAGTGCGTCCGGCCGGTGTTTTCCACCGACAGGAGGAAGGCCGGTTGGCCGTTTTTTTCTCCGAGGGAGAAATCGATCAGGTCGCCCTCGACGGCCGGGCGGCCCGCGATCACGTAGACGGCGGCCGCGATCTTGCCGGTGAAGAGCATCCGGTTGCCGGAAGAAGCGGCGGAAGCGTCCGGCACGGTTTCGAACGAGATCGCCGAGTGATATCCGCCCGGAGGCGTGTCCGGGGGAACGATGATCGTGTAACGGACGGATTTCGTTTCGCCCGGGTTCATCCGGAAATCCTGGGGATTGATGACGATCCAGTCCTTGCTGGAGTACGTCGTGGGGGTCTCCCCGATGAAGGAGGCCGTCCCGTCGTCCCGGATCGTCCAGTTTTCCCCGTAGACCTTGATTCGGATCGGCCCGGAGTCGTTGTTGCGGATCAGGAAGACCTCGGTCAGGCTTCCGCCCGGCTTGATCCGGTGCTCGGCCCGGATGGGGGAAATACCGAAATAGATCTGGCCCCGGGCGGGGAGCGCGGCCGCCAGAAGAACCGCCGCGAGCTGAAAGAGCTTTCCGCCCTTGAAACTGATCCTTGCGCCGCTCATCCTCATCCCCCGTCTATTCTAAGTGAAAAATTGAGCCCTGGCAATCCGTTCCTTGCCGGGCAAAAAAAGAGGGCGGGGGATTCGCCCCGCCCTCGGATCATGGCCTTTATCGATCTTGATAAACCCGGTCAGACCGCCGACAGCGTGTACGTGGCGGACGCGGTGTAGGTGCCCGGGGCCTGGGCCGTGTAATCGCGGAGGAAGGAGTAGGTGAAGGAGCCCTCGTGCCAGTGAAGGATGGAACCCGACCACGAGCCGGCCGTGACGTTGGACGTGGCCATCGCGCCGTTGACATAACCGGAGCCGGTCGACGCCCAGGAAATCGCCCCGATTCCGATGCTGTCGGATCCGGAAACCAGGTCGCCGTTGGCCTTGACCGTCAGGCTCAGCGTTTTTCCCGCTCCGGTGACGGCGAAGGCCCGGACCGAAACGGCGCCCTCGTTAGCCGCGATCGACACGGTGGCGGGGGCGGCCGCGGCCGTCGGGGCGACGTCGGTGAAGGAGATCGACGCCGCGCTCAAGCTCAGGTCATACCAGGCGGAAAGATTCACGGTCATGGTGAGGTTTTTCGTGCTCTGGGCGAACAAGCCGCCGGCCGCCAGCAGGACCACGCTCAGGATCGTCAGGGTTTTTTTCATATCAGCCTCCTGTTTAATTTCGACTCTCTTCCTCGCTAAGAGAAAAGAATCTATTTCGTTACACTTTTAATTATAGCATGTTATATGCCAATTATTTAAATATATTAAATACAACAAGATAAGAAAAACGTGGTGTAATTTGATCTAGGTTTTATTTAAAAATAAAGACGAAAATTGTCAATAAAGAGCAATATATGTCACTTTTTTTATATTTGATGATCAATGGTTTATTGAATTGAAGGGTGTGTTTGAGGAGGAGGGGTGGAATTCAGGTCGACATCAAGCTGTAAACGATGCGCTGGACGTATTTCGGGCCCGTTTCATTCGCGCGGGGCGAGAAATACTGAACGGTTCCCTCATGAAGGCCCGGTCCCATCCAGCGGGCCAGGACGGAGGTTCCCGCCGGGGTGAACCGGCCGCTCAGGAATCCTTCCCCGGATCCGGCCCAGGACACCTCGGAGAGCGGGAGCGTTTCGCCCGAGGGGCCGACCAGGTCGCCGAAAACCTGAACCTTCAGCTCGACGGCCTGGTTGTGAGCGACGACGGCCAAGGCCTTGATCCGGGCGGGGATCCCGTCCGGGCTCATCGTCGTCGTCACGCCGGCCCCGGCAACGCCCGATGATTCCACGTGAATGTCCGGCGTTTGAACCTCGAGGACGAACCATTCCCGGAGATTGACGGCGAAAGACACCGCGCCCGACGTCCCCGTTTCCGGGGAGACCGCGTAAGCCGCCCCTGTCATCATAGCGAGGAAGAGAGTCAAGGAGGCCGCTTTGTATCGGGAGGAGCCTTTGTTTGTTCTCATTTTTGGTATCGACTTCGTATATTGCAATAGTCATGCCAGAGACTAAAACACATCAAGTAATAGATAATAAAAGAAATAATGAAATTATAAATTATCGTAAGTATCCGTAATCGTACATTACAGTTTCGCTTAAAACGAAGAAAAGCATTGTTAATAAAGCAAATAACCGCTATTACATCTAAGTGTACGAAATAGTTACATATATACCTGGTAAAATCATAATATATTTACAATAATCTCGATGATCCGCTTTATTCACTGAACAAAACGGCCGGCCGCCGCCCGCCCGGCCGATGGTAAGAATCTAATTAATTCTTGGCTGTTATTTTCGAGGCGACGAAACGGTTGCCGGGAAGGATAAGCCCTTCCGTTCGGCGCTTCCCGGAAACCCGCTCCTCATGGACTCGACCGCGCTCGTGAGAGCGAGGGATTCGCCCGGCGGCCTCGCCCCGCGAAGAGCCGGAATCAAGCGATATTCTTCCGGCGGGCGATGCCGTATGTTCCGAGCGGACGAATTAAATCAGGATAAGCCGTATTTTTTCAGCTTGCGGTACAAGGCCGGCCGGGTCAGGCCGAGCATTTTCGCGGCCTTGACCTTGTTATGCCCGGCCGCCTTGAGAATCTCGCCGATGTGCTTCTTCTCGATATCCTCAAGACTCATTTGGGTGAAGGGATAAGGCCTCGCCTCGCGCTCGTCGTTTTCCGCCCGTTCCGAGGCGATGACGACCGGTTCCGGCAGGTCCTTGATGTCGACGAACGCCTCGGCGCTCAGCATGACCGCCCGCTCGATCAGGTTTTCCAGCTCTCGGACGTTTCCCGGGTAATCGTAATTGGCCAGGATCCTTTTGGCCCTCTGGGAGATTCCCCGGATGTCTTTCTTGAATTTCCGGCTGCTCGTCTCCAGGAAATGATTGGCCAGCATGAGGATGTCGTCCCGCCGTTCCCGGAGCGCCGGCAGGTTGATCTCGGCCAGGTTGATCCGGTGGAACAGATCCTCGCGGAACGACCCTTCGGAGATCAGAGTCCGAAGGTTCTTGTTGGTGGCGCAGATCACCCGGACATCGATCTCGATATGAGCATTCGAGCCCAGAGGCCGGAACCGGTGCTCCTCCAGAACCCGAAGAAGCTTCGTCTGGATGGACGGGGGGACGTCCCCGATTTCGTCCAGGAACAGGGTCCCTCCGTCGCTGTCCTTGAAAATGCCGGGCTTCGCCTTGTCGGCCCCGGTGAACGCCCCCCGCTCGTAGCCGAAGAGCTCGGACTCGAAAAGGCTTTCCGGGATGGAGGTGCAGTCGCAGACGACGAGCTTCCGCTCCCGCCGGGGGCTCAGGCGATGGAGGGCCCGGGCGACCATCTCCTTCCCGGTTCCCGTGGCTCCCTGGATGAGGACGGGCGAGGAAAACTTGGCCAGCCGCTCGATCAGCGAGAACAGCTCGAGCATGACCGCGCTCCGGCCGACCATGCCCTCGAACACGTATTTTTCGGCCAGCTGTTTCTCCAGCCGGTAGGTTTGTCTCCGGAGGTCGGCCTTCTCCCGGATCCGGTCGAGAATGGCCAGGATGTCCCGGCCGTCGAACGGCTCCGTCACGTAATCGGCGGCCCCGAGATTCACGGCCTCGACGGTCTTGTTCACGGGCAGGGGGGGGCCGGCCAGGATGACTTCGATCAAAGGGTCGAAATTCCGGATCTCCCGCAGCGGCCGAAGGTCGGCCGTTTCCTCCGGAGACAGGCGGAGGATGATGATCCGGATCCCCCGGCGGCGGACGACGGACTTGATGTTGTCCCGCTTGGAGGAATAGAAGATCGTGAACCCTTTCGGGACGACGGTCTTTTCCAGAAGGGTGAAGGTTTCCGGGGTATCGGAGACGACGAGAATGTTCATGAATCGCCCGTCCCGGCCCGCGGATTCGTTTTCCTCCCGCTCATGGCGCCACTATATCGCCGGCCCGCGCTGAGTGTCAAGAAAACGGAGGGACGGTCAATCTTCCGGAAGGCCGGGAGGCCGTTTGGTGACGACGTTGTAGCGAAGCCAGACGAGACCGCCGGACAGCGTCTCGTTGGCCGCCAGCTCCAGCCGGATGACGTCCTCGGCCGATGTCAGGTCCTCGGCCCGGAAAATCGTCCGGGGGGAGATCCCCCCGACGAGCTGGGGATGGACAAGGAGGCTGATTTCGTCCACCAGGCCCAGGCGGAGGAGGACGCCGTTCAGCGTTCCGCCTGAATCCACCCGGATCGTTTTGGCGTTGTAGCGCCCGGCGATCGCGGCCAAGGCCGCTCCGAGATCGACCCGGGTCCGCCCGGCCAGGAAATAAGGGACGCCCTGGCGCTTGAACCGCTCGATCTGGGCCGGCGGCGCCGTCGAGGACGAGAGGGCGAGAACGTCGCGCCAGAAGGGAAGCGTCCGCAGGGACGTCCAGTTCTTGATGCGGTCGCGGCTGTCCGGGACGGCCAGGATCGGGCGCGCATCGGCCGGATCGATCTCGGCCGGTTCGGGGATATCCTTCGGCTCATGGGCGAGCGCTTCGCCCAGGGGGCTTTGGAGCATCGTCCCGCTGCCGGCCAGGGTGACGTCCTCGTCGAACCGGCCGGCCAGCTCGTAATAGGCTTCCAGGTTCGCCTCGAACCAATCCATCCGGCCGTCGGCGCTCACGGCGTTGTGCAGAATGATCCGGGGTTTCATTGTCTCTCCTTTCCATCCGTCCGCGTCCGTTCGATGAGGATCTGGAGGATCTCGAGCTCGTCGGCGTCGAACCAGATCCGGCCGCAGGAGCCGCATTTGTCGACGGAAACGAGGTATTGATAATTGAACGGCCGGGGGATCATCGGGCAGCCGCAGGCGGGGCAGGTCAGTCGGACGTTCCGGGAATCGGCGGGTTTCCTCCGGGCGGCGGGATTGAGAAGGCGCTCCCTCTCGAAGGCTTCGGCTTTTTGAACGAGATCGGCCGAGAACCCGATCTCCCGGCGGGCGATGATCCGGTTCATGAACCGGGGATCGATCGATTTGCCGCCGCAGCGGCGGCAGAGGCCGGCCGGAACCCCCTCGTAATAGGTGTCGCCGAGCGGAATCCGGCAGCGGGGGCAGAGGCCGAGACGGCGCATCACCACGGGCCGGCTCTGGCGCCTCCGCCGGAGGGCGTCCCGGATCTCGGGAAAATCGCCGGCTCGGCCTTCCAAGCCCTCGGCCAGGTTTCGGACGAGGACGGACGGAGAAAATCCGTCCGCCTCGATCAATTCCTCGAGAGCCGCCGGGCCGGTTTCGACGCGGCCCGGCCGGATCATCATCCAATCCCTTCGTTCCGGAGGCGCTTCCGTCTCCGGCCCGGCCGGCGGCGGCGCGGCCGGAGACACGATCGTCCGGGCTTTATTCCGCGCCTCGGCGGCGTCTTTCACCTGGCCGGCCACGGCCTCGGGCGTCCGGCGGGCCATGGCGGCCAGAAGCCGGATCCGCTCCTCGAAGGCCGGATGGGTGCTTGACCATCGGGGCGTTTTCGCTCCTTCTTCCTGTAGCGCCGACGGCGCGATCAGGAAAAGAGGGGCGAACGCCTGGCTGAAATCGCCGATGAAGACGTTCCGGGCCTGGGCCTTGTAAACGGCCCGGGCTAAGGCCATCGGGCTTCGTCCGAATTCGACGGCCGCGGCGTCGGCCAAAAGCTCCCGTTCCCGCGAGACAAAAACCTCGAGGAAACGGATGACGGCCGCCCCCGAGGCGGAAGCGGCGTACAGAAAGGCGGCCGCGGCGCCCGTCCGGTTTCTCCGCCCGAGAACGGGAGACGCTTCCTCGCCCTCGGGCTCGCAAGCGTCTCTGAGCCGCTCGAAAAACGAGGACAGGCCGCAAATCAGGGTCAGGAGCGTCGTGTCGCCCCGGGCGAGGTGGCCGATTTCGTGAGCGACGACCGCCTCGACTTCGTCCCGGGCGCAATCAGCCAGCAGGCCTTCGGTGACCAGGACGGCCGGCCGTCCGCCCGGGAGGATCAGGGCGAGCGAGTTGAGGGAAAACGTCGGGAGGATCAGGGGGACCACCGCCGGCAGGCCGGCCGCGAGGCGGACGCCGGCCACGGCGTCGGCGAACATCCGGTGGTAGCGGTCGGCCGGATCGGGGGATTTGGCGGAAAGCCTTTTGATCAAGTAGGCCGCCCCGTTTTTCCGGGCGTCGAGATAATGGAAAGCGGCGATGGCCGCGGCCATCACAACGTTGAGGAGGATGAATTTCGTCCAGAATCCCGGGCCGGAGAAAACGGGCCGGACGGCGAAGAGGCCGATCGTCAGCCCGGCGGCGAGGAGGAGAAGCCCGACGGCCAGGAAATAAAAGAAGAAGAGCAGGACCGCGACGGCGAGGCTGCGGATCTTCTGCCGTTTCCGCAGCTCATAGAAATCCAGCGGGGGAGTCATCGCCGCCATCGTAAACGAAGGCGTCTCCGGCTGCAAGTCTTTCCGGCGCTTTGAAGAAACGTCCGGGCTGTGATAATCTGTTTTTTCTTCCATGAGGACGACTTTTTTCTTCCCCGCATCCCCCTTGAAGGAGACTCCCATGCCCCGTTTCCGATTCGGCCGCCGACTTTTCCCTCTCCTGATCCTGAGCCTGCTTTCGGCGGGCTCCTTTCACGGACAGACGGCCTCCAAGCCGCTGACCTTCTCCGATGCGATGAAATTCAACCGGATCGCCGATCCGGTGATTTCCTCAGACGGCCGGTGGGTCGCCTACGGCCTCCAGCCCGACCGGGGCGACGGGGAAGTTCAGATCCGGGCGACGGACGGGACGCAATCCTATTCCCTCAAGCGCGGCGGGCGGCCCGTGTTCAGCAAAGACGGCCGCCGGCTCGGCGCCCTTGTCAATATCCGGGCCGTCGACATGGACAAGCCGGCCAAAGACCGGCCGAAAACCGGGATGGCCTACCTGGATTTAACGACCGGCAAGATGGAAGCCTTTGAGAGCGTCGAGGAATTCGCCTTCTCCGACGACGGCCGCTGGCTGGCGATCGGCTTTTTTCGGCCGGAGGAAAAACCCGCTCCGGCCGGTCCGCCGGCCGAGGGGGAGGCGAAAAAGGAAGAGCCGCCGGCCTGGGATGCCGGCCGGCTGGTCCTCCTGCGGAACCTGGAATCGGGAGAGGAATTCAAGCTCGAGGACGTCCTGTCGTTTTCCTTCGACCCGAAATCCACTGTCCTGGCCGTCGTTTTATCGGCCGCCGACGGCCGGAAAAACGGCCTGGCCGTCCGGGACCTCAAGAGAAGCGGGATTCCCGAGACCGTCCTTTATCTTAAGGAAAAGGCGTCGTTCGCCGCCCCGGTTTGGGCGAAGGATTCCACCAAGATGGCCCTGACGGCCGCCGTGAAAAAGAACAAGGAGGATCCCGGCCGGGCGTCGCTTGTCCTTTGGGAATATGTGTTCGGCTCGGATTCGGCCGACGAGGCCGCGTCGGCCGCCCCGGCCGGCTGGATCCTCCCCTTGAAGTCGCCCCTGGAGTGGTCGGCCGACGGGAAACGCCTGTACCTCGGTCTTCGGCCCGAATCCGAGCTCCCGAAACCCGCCGCCCCGGCCGCGGTGGACGCCGCTCCGGCCGCGGCCGATTTCTTCGATATCCCCGCGATCTTGGAAAAGCGGGCCGTCGATGTCTGGCACGGAAGCGATCCCCTGATCATTCCCCATCAGAAAAAAGAGTGGGAGCGGAACAAGGACCGGACGTACACGGCCGTCTTTTATCCGGACAAAAAACGGACCGTTCTCCTGGCCTCGCCCGACATGCGGGGGTTCCGGATCCCCGATAACCCGGACGTCGCCCTGGGGTGGGACGGGCGTCCCTATCAAAAGGAGATCACCTGGGACGGCGAGTACGCCGACGTTTACCTGGTGAGCCTTTCAAACGGCGAACGCCGGAAAATCCTGACCCGTTTCGGATCCCGGCCGTTCCTTTCGCCGGGCGGGAAGTACGTCGCCTACTTCCAGGACAAGCACTGGCTTCTTCTCGAGGTCAAGACCGGCCTCGTCCGGAACCTGACCCAAGATCTGCCGGTCGCTTTTTACGAGGAGGACGACGACCACCCCGCGCCTCCGCCGGCTTACGGGGACCCGTTCTGGATGGAAAACGACGCGGCAGTCTTGCTTCCCGACAGGCACGACATTTGGGTGTTCCCCACCGGGCCCAAGGGATCTCCGGCCGACATGACGGCCGGCGAGGGACGCAGGGAGAACCGGTCGTTCCGGATCGTTCTTCCCGATCCGGAGCAAAAATTCATCCGGAAAAGCGAGCGCCTTCTCCTTGCTTCCACCCACCTGCGGGACAAGAACCGCGGCTTTTACGAGGCCATCGCCGGAACGTCGGGGGTCACCCGGCTCCTGGAAGACCGCAAGAACTTCACCTTCAAGGCTCGGGCGAAAGACAGCGGGACGATCCTGTTCACCCGCGAGGATTACCGGGAGTTTCCCGATCTCTGGACGACCGACGCCGCCTTCGGTCCGGCCCGCAAGATCTCCGAGGCGAATCCCCAGATCAGCGAATTCGCCTGGGGGGAGGCCGAGCTGGTGGAGTGGACGAGCGACGACGGCCGGCCGCTCCAGGGCGTCTTGATCAAGCCCGGCGGCTACGAGCCCGGACGCCGCTATCCCGTCCTGGTCTATTATTACGAGATTTCGTCCGACCGTCTGTACGACTTCAACGAGGTCGTGGTCAATCATCGGCCCTGCTTCCCGGTTTATGCCGGCCACGGCTACGCCGTCTTCCTGCCGGACATCCGGTTCACCGTCGGCCGGCCCGGGATGTCGGCCGTCCATTGCCTCGTTCCGGGCGTCCGGAAGCTCATCGACATGGGCCTCGCCGATCCGAAGGCCGTCGGCCTCCATGGCCATTCCTGGGGCGGGTATGAAACGGCCTTCGTCGTCACCCGGACCGATCTCTTCGCCGCCGCCTGCGCCGGCGCCCCGGTGGGCAACATGACCAGCGCCTACAGCGGCATCCGCTGGGAGTCGGGGATGGCCCGCCAATTCCAGTACGAGCGCGAGCAGAGCCGGATCGGAGCGTCCCTCTGGGAAGCGCGCGACTTGTACGTCGAGAATTCCCCGGTCTTTTTCGCCGACCGGATCAAGACGCCGCTGCTCCTGATGCACGGCGACGAAGACGGGGCTGTTCCCTGGTATCAATCCATCGAGCTTTACCTCGCTCTCCGCCGCCTGGGGAAGGATTGCTTCTTCCTCCAGTACCGGGGCGAACCCCACCATCCCAAGATCTACGCCAACAAGCTCGATTATTCGATCAAGATGATGGAATTCTTTGATCATTATCTGAAGGGAGCGCCGGCGGCCGACTGGATCAAGACCGGCGTGCCTTACAACGGAAAATAAGGTCAAGGAGGAGGATCATGAGAATCAGAACGGGCTGCGCGGCCGCGATGCTGGCCGCCTTCGTCTCCCTCGGGTTCGGGATCGACGTCCGCGACACGCGGATGATGACCCAGCCGGCCGTCGGGAAAAGCGGCATCGCCTTCCATTACGCCAATGACCTCTGGGCGGCCGACCTCGACGGGAAAAACGTCCGGCGGCTGACGTCCGACCTGGGCGTCGAATTCAATCCGGCGTTCTCGCCCGACGGCGGGCTGATCGCCTTCAGCGCCCAGTATGACGGCAACACCGATGTCTACGTCGTCCCGGCCGCCGGCGGCGTGCCCCGGCGGCTGACCTGGCACCCGGGCGCCGACATCGTCCAGGGATTCACCCCCGACGGGAAGGCGGTCCTGTTCACGTCCGCCCGGGAGGTTTTCACCGGCCGGTACCAGCAGCTCTTCACTGTCCCGGTCGAGGGCGGATTTCCCGAAAAACTCCGGATTCCGAACGCCTTCCGGGCGGTCTACTCGCCCGACGGGAAAAAGCTGGCGACCAATCCCCTGTCCGACGCCTTTCTCCAGTGGAAGCATTACCGCGGGGGGACGAATTCAACCGTCTGGATCATCAACCTCGACGACTTGTCGTACGAAAAAATCCCCCAGCCCGAGGGCCGCTGCAACGACCCCGGCCCGATGTGGATCGGGGACAAGATCTACTTTCGGTCCGACCGGGACGGGGAGTTCAACATTTACAGCTACGACCCCCGGACCCGGGAAATCAAGGCCTTGACCCGCCATGAGGATTTCCCCGTTCTCAGCGCCTCGGCCGGAGACGGCCGGATCATTTACGAGCAGGCCGGGTCTCTTCATCTCCTTGACCCCGTTTCCGGGGCCTCGACCCGCCTTCAAATCGGGATCGCGACCGACGCGGCCGAGCTCAGGGAGCGGACGGCCAAGGGGGCCAAGTGGATCCGCAACGGCGAGCTCTCGCCCTCCGGGGCCCGGGCCGTCTTCGAGTTCCGGGGCGAGATCGTGACCGTCCCGGCCGAGAAAGGGGATCCCCGCAACCTGACCCGGACGCCGGGGGCCCATGAACGGTCCCCTCTCTGGTCTCCCGACGGAAAATCGATCTCTTATTTCTCCGATGCCTCCGGGGAATACGCCCTCGAGGTCCGTCCCCAAGACGGAAAAGGGACGCCCCGGAGCTATGCCCTTGCCGGCTCCGGCTTCTACGAAACGCCGGTCTGGTCGCCCGACGGCCGGCGGATCGCTTTCCATGACAACGCCCGGGCGATTTACGTTCTCGACCTGGAGAACGGCAACATCAAAAAAATCGGGGCCGATTATCAGCTCGGGGGGCGGAAAAGTCCTTCGGCCTGGTCGCCCGATGGGAAATGGCTGGCCTATACCCTGGGCACCGCCTCGTATTTTCAGCGGGTCTTCGTCTATTCCGTCGCCCAGGACAAGTCTTTCCCCGTGTCCGACGGTTTGAGCGAGGCCTACCGCCCGGTTTTCGACGCCTCCGGCAAGTTCCTTTACTTTTTCGCCTCGACCGACGCCGGTCCGATCAATCAATGGTTCGACCTGTCCAAGTTCGACGCCCGGCTGACGAGCTCGATTTATGTCGTGTCCCTGGCCAAGGACACGGCCAATCCCCTCGCCCGGGAGAGCGACGAGGAGACGGGCTTGCCCGCCAAATCCGCCCCCGGTGTCGCGGCGAAGGAGGCGGCCGCTCCGGCCGCGCCCGCGGGCCCGGTCCCGGCGGCCGAGGTCAAGATCGATTTTGACGGGATCGAACGGCGGATCGTCGCCGTGCCTGTCCCGCCCGGAAGCTACGATATCCTGAAAGCGGGCGAAGCCGGACAGATTTATTATCTTGAGGGCCCTCCGGACATCGGCTCTCCCGCGGCCGCGCGCGGCGGCCTGCTTCACCGGTATGATTTCAAATCCCGCAAGGACGAGGTCCTCTTGACCGGCGTCTTTCAGTACACGCTTTCCTTCGACGGCAAGAAAATCCTGTACTCCGGACCGTCGGAGACCTTCTTCATCACCGCCCTCCAGCCCAAGCCGGCCGCCGGCCAGGGACAGCTGCAGGTCGGGGAGATCGGCGTCCAGGTCGTTCCGGAGGAGGAATGGGCCCAGATCTACGCCGAGGCCTGGAGGATCAACCGGGATTACTTCTATGCCGACAACATGCACGGAGCCGACTGGGAGGCCATGCGGAAAAAATACGAAGTGTTTTTGCCGCACTTGTCCTGCCGGGCCGATCTCAACCGGCTGATCCAGTGGATGTGCTCCGAGCTCGGCGTCGGCCACCACCGGGTCGGCGGCGGGGATTTTTTGGCCGCGAACCGGGCCGTTCCGGGCGGACTCCTCGGGGCGGATTACGCCGTTGAAAACGGCCGGTACCGGATCAAGAAAATCTACGGGGGATTGAACTGGAATCCCGACCTGCGCTCGCCCCTGACCGAGCCCGGCCTGAACGTGGCCGAGGGGGATTACCTGCTGGCGGTCGACGGCCGGGATCTGCGGGCTCCGGCGGATAACCTTTACGCCTTGTTCGAGAACAAGGCCGGCAAGTTCGTCGAGCTGAAGGTCGGGCCGCTTCCCGACGGCCGGGGAGCCCGGACCGTCCGGGCGGTGCCGGTCGAAAACGAGCTGGCCCTCCGCAACCGCGACTGGGTGGAAGGCAACCTGAAGAAGGTGGAGAATGCCACCGGCGGACGGGTCGCCTATGTCTATGTCCCCAACACGTCGTACCAGGGATTCGCCTATTTCAAGAGATATTTCTATCCCCAGGCCGACAAGGAGGCGGTCATCGTCGACGAGCGGTTCAACGGCGGCGGCCTGATCGCCGATTATTACATCGATCATCTGCGCCGGCCGGAGATCAGCTATTGGAACATGCGGCACGGCGCCGACATGAAAGCGCCGGGGGCTTCGATCCAAGGCCCCAAGGTCATGTTGATCGATGAAACCGCCGGGTCGGGGGGAGACCTCCTGCCGTGGATGTTCCGCAAGTTCAAAATCGGCCCGCTGGTCGGGAAACGCACCTGGGGCGGCCTGGTCGGGACGCTCGGCTTCCCCGTCCTGATGGACGGCGGCTATGTCACCGCGCCCAACCTGGCCATCTGGACGGAGGACGGCTGGATCGTCGAAAACGAGGGCGTGCCGCCGGATGTCGAGGTTGAACAGGATCCGGCCGCGGTCGCCGCCGGCGGCGATCCGCAGCTCGAGCGGGCGATCGCCATCGTGATGGAGGAGCTGGCCAAATCGCCGGCCAAGAAGCCGGTCCGGCCGCCGTATCCGATCCGCGGCAACCGGAAGTAAAGCGGAAATCAGGCGCAGCGGGGCTGGATTTCAGCCCCGCTCCGCGGCATTTGCGAAGATGGAACAAATGCCCCGCTCCGGGGACGTGCGCCCGCTTTTCGCGAAGCGGTTATTAATAGGATCGGCGTGGGCTTCAGCCCCGCTCCGCCGAAAGCCCAAGAGGCGAGGCGGGAAAAAGAACACTCCGCGGCTCCGGGGACGTGCGCGCCAGGACTGTTCCGAGG
>ERZ1026814.352-NODE-352-length-29850-cov-11.840931_pt1 | contig 29850 bp, 19 predicted proteins | sample MGYA00520871_ERZ1026814 | MGnify/ENA primary metagenome ERZ1026814 (study PRJEB33270, sample SAMEA104284478) | anaerobic digester metagenome | biome: Anaerobic digester microbiome; feature: mesophilic sludge digester; material: Anaerobic digester biomass | place... | reverse complement strand
CAAACTGCTTTATCGGCATCGACAGTGGTTCAACCACAACAAAAATCATCGCCACTGACGAAAATGCCAGGGTTTTTTATCACTATTACACTAAGAATAAGGGATTTTCACTGCAGGCTGTAACTGTAGGGCTGCAAAAACTGTTCAAGCTGACACAGGAAGCCGGAATAGAGATGAATGTACTCGGAAGTTGTGTAACCGGGTATGGTGAAGATTTAATCAAAAAGGCTTTTCATCTTGATTCAGGAATGGTTGAAACAATTGCTCACTATATGAGTGCCTGCCATTTCAACAAAGACATCTCTTTCATTTTAGACATTGGCGGACAGGATATGAAAGCCGCCTTTATTGAAAACGGAGTTATTAAACGCGTGGAAATCAACGAAGCGTGTTCTTCAGGCTGTGGCTCTTTTATTGAAACTTTTGCCGATTCACTCAACTATTCAGTTTCCGATTTCTCAAAAATAGCCTTGAAATCAAAACACCCATGCGATTTAGGTACACGTTGCACGGTATTTATGAATTCCAAAGTGAAGCAATCACAGCGGGAAGGAGCTTCAGTAGAGGATATTTCAGCAGGACTGGGCTATTCCATAGTGAAAAACTGTCTGAATAAGGTGTTGAAACTGAAGGATATCAAAGAGCTGGGCAGTCATATTATGGTGCAGGGCGGCACATTTAGAAATTTATCGGTTATCCGTGCATTGGAGATAGAATTGGGAAAGGAAATTATGGTTACCGATTATCCCGAATTGATGGGAGCTTACGGAGCAGCTCTCTATGCACGCAAAAAGTTTGAAACAGGTCAAACCAGGCCTGTCAGGCTGGCTGCCATGGCAGAATCGAGAGAGTATTCACAAAAAAGAACAGTTTGTAAAGGGTGTGAGAATAACTGTACGGTAACTCATTTCAGATTTGATAATGACAATGTGTTTTACTCTGGCAATAAATGCGAAAAGGTCTTCAACAATTCAGGAGAAACCGTAGCAAAAGGGGCAAATCTGCACACCGAAAAATATGATTTGCTGTTTAACCGCCCCGTTTTGGAAAAAGGAAAAATTACACTTGGTATTCCGCGTACTCTGGGAATGTATGAAAACTATCCGTTCTGGCATTCACTGCTGACCGGGTGCGGAATCCGGATCGTCCTTTCCGATAAATCAACCATGGCAATGTACGAAACGGGGATCAGCACGGTAATGGCTGACAATATCTGCTTTCCTGCAAAACTTGTGCATGGGCATATCTATAATCTGGCAGATAAGAAAGTGGACAGGATTTTTATGCCCTATGTCGTTTTTGAAGACAAAGAAGACGACAAAACCAGTAACAGCTACAATTGTCCGATTATTACAGGCTATTCTGATGTAATTAAAAGTGCTGTCAATCCAAAGCATAAATTTGGCATTCCTGTTGATGCTCCGACATTTACATTTGCCAATAAAAAACTGATGCGTAAATCATGTGTGGAGTATATCAAAACCCTTATTCCCGGAACAGATACAAAAACAATTGAGAGAGCTTTCAGGAATGCCCTGGTTGCTCAGCAGAGCTATGAAGAGCAGTTGAACAGACGCTCAAATCAGATATTAGAGAGGGCTGTTGCCGAAAACCGCCTGGTTATACTGCTTGCCGGACGACCATACCATATTGATCCGCTGATACAGCACAAAATTTCCGATCTGGTAAGCGATTTCGGTGCTGATGTAATTACTGAAGATGTTGTGCGCCACCTGCAAGCCAACCCCGAAGAAGTGCAGAGCGTAATGCAGTGGGCTTACACCAACCGGATTTTCAAATCGGCACTCTGGACAGCGAATGAAGCACCTCAAAATGTGCATTACGTGCAAATAACATCATTCGGATGTGGTCCTGATGCCTTTATTCTGGATGAAGTGATTGATATTTTGCACCGCAAAGGCAAAAATGCAACGATAATAAAAGTAGATGATATTAATAATATCGGTTCTACCCGGTTAAGAATACGTTCGCTTATCGAGAGCCTGAAGTTCAAAAAAGAAGATGAAGTTTTCGAAAAGGATATTGCTGTACATACGCCGCCTTTCGAAAAAGAAGACAGGAGAAGAACAATTCTCGGACCGTGGTTTGGAGATTTTTATTCGCCGTTTATCCCTGCCGCCTTTGAATTAATGGGCTATAAAATGGAGAACCTGCCACCAAGCGACAAGAAATCAGTGGAATATGGATTAAAATACTCAAATAATGAGATCTGCTATCCGGCAACTCTGGTAGTAGGAGATTTAATGAAAGCTCTGGAAAGCGGCAGGTATGACAGAAATGAAGTTGCATTGGGAATAACACAAACCGGCGGGCAATGCCGCGCTACAAACTATGTGGCTTTGATAAAAAAGGCTATGATAGCTGCGGGATTTGAAGACATTCCTGTGGTAACTATGTCTTTCACAGCAGGATTGAATGAACAACCCGGTTTTAGGGTGAAGTGGGAAAAATACATCCGGGCAATATTCTGTGCAATTGTTTATGCTGACTGCATTTCGCAGTTCTACTATTCCACAGCACCCCGTGAAACCGAAATCGGCGGTGCAAAACGCCTGAAAGAAAAGTATTTAAACTTGGGGATAGAAGCTCTTAAAAATAATGAGGCCAACCGCTTCTTTCATCTGGCGGAGCAGGCAGCTGATGATTTCCTGAGTATAAACAGTCTTAAAGAGATCCCGAGAATAGGCATAGTGGGAGAAATTTATGTAAAATACAATGACTTTGGCCATAAGCACGTTGTTAACTGGCTTGTAAAGCAAGGTGTAGAAGCTGTCGTGCCTCCACTGATACAGTTTTTTATCAGTACATTCGCAAGTCAGGAAGCCCGGATTCAGGGAAATGTCAAAGAGCGCACTATTCCTAAATTTGCAATGAATTTCGTTGAAAATCTGGCTTACAGAATAATTCGTAAAATGGAAGCCGGAATTCTCCATTATCCGTATTACTTCCCCATTTCCAACGTTCATGAAGGTGCAAGAGATGCATCAAGAATAATCAGCACCAATGCTCAGTTTGGCGAAGGGTGGAGAATTCCGGCAGAGTTTTCTGAATTTGCACACAATGGGATAAACAATGTGATCAGTCTGCAACCCTTTGGATGTATAGCTAATCATATTATTTCCAAAGGAATAGAAAAAAGAACAAAAGAGCTCTTCCCAAATATGAATCTGCTGTTTCTGGATTTTGACAGTGGAATGAGCGAAGCCAACATTTATAACCGGTTACACTTTATGATCAGGAATGCACAACTGGAAGTTCCCTCTGTTGATCAACACGAACTTGTTGATGCGGTCTGAAAATATAGAAATCCGTTTGACCGGAAAACAAATGCAACTAACTAAATTTCAGATATTCTGAGGATTTTATATTTTTAAGGGGTTCCCCCGCCTGAGCGGGGCAGGCATCATACCATTAAAACTAAAATTCTATTATGATGAAAATCAGGGAAATAAAAAGATACAGCAGGGAGGCTTTCAAAGCCGTATCAGATCTCATTCCTCAGCTTTCACCCGAATCGCCCCCACTTTCAGAAGAACATTTCAGGAAAATAATCAGAACTAAAGGGACTCACCTTTTTGTGGCCGAATACCGGAACAGGATTATCGGGATGTTTACTCTGGCGACATATCCTATTCCGACGACTGACAAATACTGGATTGAGGATGTGGTAATTGATAAATCGGTCAGGGGAAAGGGCTTCGGCAGAGAAATCATCAATTATGCAATTGAGTTTGCCAGGCAGCAGGGAGCCGGAAGTGTTAACCTGACATCAAGACCTTTCAGGACCGAGGCAAACAGATTGTATAAATCAATAGGATTTACCCTCAGGGAAACCAACGCATACAGATATAACTTCTGAGTCCTGCCATCAGTGTGACAAGGAAAAGGAGCCTTAAAGCCAGGAATTAATTCAGAATAATTCAGTCACATATAAAGAACAATGATTCTTATTTATTAGTAATTTTCGGTCGCTAAAACTATTGATGATAGATGAAACCCACATGTATCAAATATATAAGCACCTGTTTGCATTATATTCAGTCATGTGGTCTCAATAATACCTTAAAAATCAAAATTATACTATGATGAAAATGAACATCGGTAAAACAGACAGGTCTGTCAGACTGATTCTGGCAGTACTGCTGGTTATTCTCTATTTTTTCGTAGGCAAGATCACAGGACTGATATTTATTGTCCTTGCCATCATTCTGGCTGTTACCGCTTTGACCCGTACCTGCCCGCTGTATTACATATTCAGGACAGACACACTGGATAAGAAAGAGTAACGGCATTTCCCGCTTTACGGGCATGCAGCGGCGTATCCTCGCGGGAGCGCCGCTTTGTTTTTTTTCACGGATGACCTTCCGGATACATTTTTTGCTAATTTCGTTTCCATCATTAAACGGAACATTATTATGAAGTACAAAAGAATTCTGCTAAAACTCAGCGGTGAGTCCGCAGGCGGCCCTGACGGTACCGGTCTGGATGCTGCCGTGCTTTCCGGCTATGCAAGGCAAATAAAGGATGTGGTTGATGCAGGATGCCAGGTAGCCATAGTAATCGGCGGCGGAAACATTTTTCGCGGACTGGGAAGCATCGGCGAAGGCTATGACCGCGTCAAGGGTGATCAGATGGGTATGCTTGCCACCGTGATCAACAGCCTCGCACTGGAGAGCTTCCTGTCACGGGCAGACTGCAACGTAAAGGTGTTCACCTCAATACGCATGGAGCCTGTGGGAGAATTGTACAGCAGAGACAGGGCTTCAGCTGCACTCGACTGCGGCTGCGTGACCATACTGGCCGGCGGAACGGGAAACCCCTTCTTCACCACTGACACGGCAGCAGCCCTTCGTGCCGTGGAACTAAACTGCGATGTCCTCCTGAAAGGCACCAGGGTTGACGGCGTCTATACCGCTGACCCGGAAAAGGATCCTTCCGCAGTGAAATATGATTCACTCACCTTCGGCGAAGCCATCGAAAAAAAGCTCAGGGTGATGGACCAGACAGCATTCTCAATGTGCGCCGAGAACGGTATGCCGCTGATTGTTTTCAACATGAACCGGGAGGGCAACCTGATGGCTGTTGCAAAGGGTAACCGGTGCGGTACCGTTATTAATCTCTGAAAAGTTTTTCCTACTTTTGTTTACACCAGAATAAAAACAACGATATGACTGAAACACTGGAACTGATCAGAGTCGAGGCTGAAGATAAGATGGGAAAAGCTATCAAGTATCTCGAGTACGAACTCTCCCACCTTCGCGCCGGGAGAGCCACCCCGCTGCTGCTTGACGGTATTAACGTAGACTATTACGGTACCATGACCCCGCTGGCACAGGTGTCAAATATCAACACCCCTGACGCCAGAAACATTATCATACAGCCATGGGAAAAGAGTATGCTCGGTGTGATCGAAAAGGCCATTCTTGCAGCCAATATCGGCATGACCCCAATGAACAACGGCGAAATCATCCGTATAAATGTGCCTCCCCTGACGGAAGAAAGGCGTCATCAGCTGGTAAAGCAGGTGAAACAGGAGGGCGAAACGGCCAAGATAAGCATCCGGTCCGGCCGCAAATGGTTCCTTGACGAACTTAAAGCACTGCTGAAGGAAGGACTGCCTGAAGACGAGGAAAAAACTGCAGAAAAGCTCATTCAGGAACTGACTGACAAACACATCGCCATGGTCGACAAGATAGTGGAGACCAAGGAGAAAGATATAATGACAGTATAAAAAAAGGGGCACAACACCCCTTTTTTTGTTCAATACCTGTGCCGGCAGGCTATTTGCCCGGCCTGAAGATCATTTCGTATTTCTTTGCTGCCTCAACTGCAGCATCACTGAATGGTTCACTGTAGAACCCGTTGTTGATATATGTTTCTGTCTGTGAGAGGTAGAACGGGCTGCCCGGTATGCCTGAGGTGCCGGTAGGTATGACAGTGAGCGACTCATCCCAGTCAGCCGTATTGAAAATATGCCTTTCGGATGCGCCGTGATGTGCCTTGAAATTGTCCCTGAATGCATAGGGCTCAACGGTATGGTAGCTGCCTCCCACACCGTAGGTATCCGAGTTGAGTTTAAGCACTCTGTCAAGTATTTTTACCCCTCCCATGGGATGTTCAAGGGTTATGGTGTGAATCCTGCCCCACTGCCACTGCTCACCATATTCGCCGTACCTGGCAGTGAGGGTATCGAGCGCCGCACTTATGCTGCGGGCAATGATGGTCTCCAGGCTCTCCTCTTCAGGTGTGTTGACATTGTCAACCCATCCATCCGGCCCCTCCTTCATCAGTCTGTAGAGATAGAAGTCGTGCTGTCTGCCCAGTGCTGCTCCATAGAGCTCATCCAGCTCATCACCCAGGAGCTGGTATGCCATCTCCATGCGGATGAACTCAAAAAGCGTCGGGGCCACAAGCGAAGCATCCATCGCGTAGTTCCATACCCTCAGCTCCTCAATCGCTTTCCTTTCCGTTTCGCCGGGATCGCTGAGTGCCTCAGCCCCCTTCAATATCACCGGGGTAAGCATCTTCGCATAGGCTGAGTGATTGTCGGTGATCATTCTTTTAAAATCCTCTATTCCCAGCACCTGCTTCTCCCCGGCCATTTCCCTTATCCTCATGATACGGTATGGCATTGAAAACTCGCCGCTGATGAAGAAGGGATAACTGCTGTCCACCGTCCTCTGGTTTGCTGATGAGATAAATCCCTCCTCAGGATTGAATGATGAAGGCAGGAGCTCAAACGGCACATAGCCTTTCCATTCATACTCATCGGTGTCTCCCCTTCGCGGAAGAAGTCCCGTTCCCTTTCTGACAGGCACTCCGCCTCCTGTATTGAGCCCTATGTTGCCATCGACGTCAGCATAGGCGAAGTTCTGGCTTATCGATTTGAAATGGCTGAGGGCCGTTCTGAACTCATCCCAGTTGCCTGCCCTGTTGAGAAGGTAGACTGCCTTTATCTCGTCACTGTAATCATACCCGCTCCAGCACATTGAGAGAACCACATCGTCAATGTTCTGCATTCCTGAGATAACGGGGCCGTGATGAGTATATCTCAATACTCTTGTCTGTGATGAGTCATCAGTCATCTTAAGCGTGTGTTCCACATCACGGAAGGGAAGCCATTCGCCATTGTAGAGGTAATTATTGCCTGTTGAATCAACCGTTTCAACGAAGAGGTCGATGTCATCAACGCCCAGGTTGGTCATTCCCCATGCTATCCTGTCATTGTGTCCGGCAATGATAAAAGGCTCTCCCGGGAAAAGCACGCCGGTGACATTGAGTTTTCCGGGAATAACCTGATGCACCTGCAACCAGAACCCGGGGACATTGAACCCAAGGTGCATGTCATTTGAAAGAATCGGTTTCCCCGTCTCGCTCCTGCTTCCTGACACGGCCCAGTTATTGCTTCCCGAGAGGGTGACAATGCCAAGCTCCTCAAGTTTCTCCATGGAGCTGACTGCTTTCAGCGCCTTGTCTGTAAGCTTATCATCAAGCCTGAAATCGGGAAAGACAACCTCGTCTACCAGATTCCAGTCAGCAATGAGCTCTGCAGCCTTTTCAGCGCCCAGCTTCATGCCAAGCTTGTAATTGCTGATCTCGTTCGAGAGGTTTGACGAGGCCAGGTCCCAGCCGATAAACCCGATTATGTTGGTAATGTCAACCATGGTCCACGGTTCCGGCTCATATCCCAGTACCCTGAACTCAGGCGGTAGTTTTTTCCCGCACCCGGTGATCCATGCGTTGACCCCGTCAGCGTAGGCCTGAAGGGTTGCCAGTATCTCAGGATCTTCCTTCTCCAGCACCATCCGCGACTTCTCCTGCATTCCGAGGGCACGCAGGAAGATGTCGGTTTCAAACATATCCCTCTTGAACAGCTCAGACAGCCTGCCCTGCGTGGCATGCCTTACCATGTCCATCTGCCAGAGCCTCTCCTGGGCTGTGATGTAGCCGGTCATGAAATAGAGATCGTGCTCATTTGAGGCATAAATGTGAGATACGCCGCGCTCATCGCGGATTACCTTCACTTCGGCCGTAAGGGCCGATAAACTTTTTTCTCCGTTAAGTTCCGGAAGGCCCGACTTGCGAAGGGCGGGAACAGCTATCACTCCGGCCAGCAGAACAACCGCCAGTAGAACAGCAATGGTAACGAGTGTGATTTTCAGTATCTTCATATAACCTCCGGTTTGATTTGTTTAAAATTACGAATTGAATGCCACATGGCAATAGGCATTCTGCTGCTCATTTAAAAAAAAGCCTCCTCCCTTCCGGGCAGGCACTGCAGATGTCCACCTGACGGCGGTTACTCATAACCTTCTCCCTGAATGAATTATATCTCTCTCCTTTCCATATAGCGCTGAGTGTCTGTCGCTCAAGGTTTCCCATCACATGCCTGAGCTCTTTGTCATAGCAGCAGGGAATAACGTCGCCGTCAGCAGTGATTACGACCGAGCTCCACATCCTGAAGCATCCTCTGGCTGATGACTCTGCAGCCCGCCAGGCACCGTCATCGCCTTTCACCCAGCGCGACTTCCGCGGGTCAGATGTCACCCATTTCCCGGCACCGGCCGGGTCAAGCACCTGCATGCTCTTTACCCTGAAGCCTGCACCCACTGACCTGGCAAAGGAAGAGACCGCTTCAGCTTCATGCTCATTACCCCTGTGAACCAGGAACTGGATGACAACCTTAAGTTTTGACTTCATCTCCCTTATTGTTCCGGAAAGTCTCCTGATGCCCTCCATGACAACAGCATGATCTCCCTCCTTCCGGTAGAGAGTGTAAACCTCCGGGGTGGCGCCATCCAGTGAGATGATAATTTTTTTCAGCGGCGAAGCAGCAAGCCTTCTGCAATTCTCAATGTTGAGGAAATGGCCGTTGGTTGATATCACCGGGTTCATTCCGGCAAAAAGTTCCGTTATCCTGAAGAATTCAGGGTGCATCATGGGTTCTCCCTGGAAGCTGAGCCAGGCTGACAGCACCCGCCCCCCTGACTGAGAGGCTATCTCCGCGGCAAGATCATAACCGATGAAGCTGTTTGCTCTCTTTGTAAGGCCGAGGCCGGTGACACACTCAGGACAGGCGAGGTTGCACACGCTGCTCAGCTCAACGCTGATTGCCGGCGGCAGCGGCGGAATGGCACGGATACCACCGTATCTCTTTGCAGCGTAAGAGAAAACAGAGTAACTTGCATTCAGGTATCCATGTGCCATGGCAAAGGCAAATGAACAATTTTTTCCTGTGATTGTATAGGGGAAAAGGGGCTGATCCGGTCATTAATATGGAACAATGATCCGGATTAAGAACAAAAAAAAATAAGACTATGAAAACAAAAGTCATCTTTACAGCAATTGTTTCGGCACTGCTCCTCATTGTGACCGCAGGCGACATGCCGGTTTTGGCTGCGCCGGCAAAATCAGTGAAGGAGAGTCCCCAACAGGTGATAACCATCCGCGGAAGAATTGTTGACGCCGAGACAAACCAGCCCCTTGTATTTGCAGGAATAACCGTACAGGGAAGCAACATCTCCACTGTCACCAACCTCGACGGGGAATTCACATTGAAACTCCCCGGCACTGAAACAGGCAACCTTGAGTTCTCATTCATAGGCTACAAAAACAGGGTGATGGCTATTGAAGAGATGAAAACCAACGGACAGCGCAACATCATCAGACTTGAGACAGCATTGATCCCCATCAGGGAAGTCGTTGTAAAACCGCTTGTACCTGAAGAGATCATAGAACAGGTCATCAGACGCTTTGATGAGAACTATCCTGGTGTAGCCAATGACATGACCGGCTTTTATCGCGAAACGATACGCAAGAACCGTTCTTACATCTCTATAGGTGAAGCCCTGGTTGAAATTTTCAAGGCACCATACCAGAACAGCCTCAGGTGGGATGCTGTCAGAATTTACAAGGGCAGAAAGAGCAATGACGTGGAAAAGATGGATACCGTCCTCTTCAAACTGCAGGGCGGGCCTACCACCACTCTCTATCTTGACGTTGTGAAGAACCCCGAAATGTTCCTCACCCGGGAAGCCCTCACCCAGTATGATCTGGAGCTCTCCAATATCGCCATGATTGATGACCGTTCCAACTATGTCATCAACTTCTACCAGAAGCCTTCAATAACCACACCTCTTTACCAGGGTCGCCTTTTTATCGACATCGAAACCTATGCGGTAGCGCAGGCTGAGTTCGCCTTCAACCTTGAAAACAAGGAGCTCGCAACATCGATGTTCATCAGGAAGAAACCCGTCGGAATGCAGGTAACTCCCGAACTGACCTCCTATCTGGTCCGGTTCCGTGAGCAGGATGGAAAGTGGTATTTCAACCATTCCAGGGCCGAGGTCAAATTCAAGGTAGACTGGAAAAAGAAGCTCTTCAATACCAACTATACAACCATGTCAGAGCTTGCCATAACTGACCGTACCGAAGAAGATGTGGTGAGGTTTTCAAACAAGGAGAGGATAAAACCAACTGACTTCTTCACGGAGGAAGTTTCAGCTTTTGCTGACCCTGATTTCTGGGGTGACTACAACGTGATTGAACCTGACCAGAGCATCGAGACAGCCATACGAAGGCTCAGCAGGAAGGTTAAATTCAGTGACAGAAAAGAGTAAAACCCTGGGGTTCTGCCCATGTTCAGCGACAGTGAAATCATAGAAAGGATCAGACAGGGAGACAAACAGGAGTTTGAGAAGCTGTTCCGGTCCTGCTATGCTTCACTGGTACGCTATGCCAAAACCCTTATCAGGGACCACGACGCCTCGGAGGAGATAGTTCAGGAACTCTTCTTCAGGCTGTGGCAGGACAGGCAAGCCATCAGAATTGAAAGTTCTTTGAACGGTTACCTTTACAAATCAGTATACAACAGGGCATTGCATTACCTTGAGCATCAGAAGGTGATCAGCCGTCACGCTGGCGAAGTGCTGGCTGCAGCAGACTCAGCTTCCGAGCCGGTGACAGATGCAATCTATTATCATGAGCTCCAGGCCAGAGTGGCAAGGGTGCTCGAGAGACTGCCCGAAAGAAGCAGGCTGATATTCCGGATGAACCGCTTCGAAGGCCTTAAGTACAATGAGATTGCTGATAAGCTTGCCGTCTCGCTCAAAACGGTTGAGGCAGACATGGGAAAGGCACTTAGGGAGTTCAGAAAAGCACTTGCAGAGTGATGAAAAAGATTAATGAGACAGATAACTGGAATGACCGGGAATGGGCTGCTGCTGCAGCATGGCTATCCGGTGAGGATAACGGTGATGGCGAAAATGCCCGCATACTGGCCGGTGAAGAAGCAGATATAATGAAGAAATGGAATGACCTGAAATATTCAGAAGAGAAACCTGTTGATATTGATAAAGCATGGGTGAAGCTGAATGGCAGAATCGAAGCAGCCGAAAGGCCTGTTATGCCCCTGCCATTTAAACGGACTCTCTTCCTTACAACTATTGCAAGAATTGCTGCAATGGTACTTATCGTTGCAGCTTTGGGATGGCTCCTCTTTGAGGTGGCCGCCCCTCAGAAAATCACACTGACTTCAGACTCTGACCAGAAAAATCTGGAGGCGCTCCTCTCTGACGGCAGCACCGTCTTCCTTAACCGGAACAGCAGCCTCACCTACCCGAAGAACTTCATGAGCGGAACACGCAAAGTATCGCTGAAAGGGGAAGCTTTCTTCGACATCGCACCGGATGAAGAACACCCGTTCATCATCGATGCAGGAAAAGCAAAAATCCGGGTACTGGGCACATCGTTCAACGTGATCACCGAGAATGCTGATAACGAGGTGGAAGTGTATGTCGCCTCCGGTAAAGTGATGGTGACAAGCGTGGATGGTGCAGGAAGCCTGACCCTGGAACCTGAATATGTAGGGAAGGTGTCAGGGAGAAATGTCACGCAGGAACGCAATTCAAACGTTAATTACCTGGCATGGCATACCGGTATGCTTTCCTATGACGGCGAGTGCCTGGAAGTGGTCTTTGAAGACCTGAAACGTGCCTACAACATTGAGGTAAGGGTTGCTGACCCTGAGATCAATGACTTCAGACTTACCTCACCCTTCGAACAGCAGTCTCAGGATACCATTATTAAACTGATTTGCACTACCTTTGGTCTTAGCTCTGTCAGGGAGGGAAACACCTACATCCTCTTCCGCTGACAGGGTCAAAAGGAGTTGATGGGGCAAGACGGATCAAAGAAGATACATGCGGCCCTGATTGCCGGCCTGCTGTTACTCTCGCTGAATTCATTCCCGCAGGAGAGTATCCTCGACAACACTGTCAGACTGCCGGTAAACAGCATCAGGGCATCCAGGGCGCTGGGTGAGATAAGCAGGCTCACCGGTTATCTCTTTACCTATGATACCAGGTTAATAGATGCCAACAGAACTTTCTCCCTGACAGGCGGCGAAATGCCTGTCAGGGTGATCCTTGACTCTGTGGCATGTGATACCACTATCCATTATCTTGTACAGGGGAGACACATCATCCTTTACCGTGAGACTGCGCTGCCGCCCGGACCTGATCCGCCAGCCGACTCCCTCCCGTTCTTCCTGGCAATAGGAGGTAAAATTATTGATGCTGAGACTTCTGAGCCCCTTCCCTTCGCCACTATAGGCATCAGCCACCACGGAAAAGGTACTGTTACAAATTTTAACGGAGATTTTATCCTCAGGATAAGTGAGGAATACCTTAATGACACCCTGACAGTATCCCATGTGGGATATGTCAACAGACTGCTGCCCGTAAGGAGTCTTCCGGGAAACGTAATGACAATCACCATGGAGAGGGACTTTATCCCGATACCCGAGGTCATTGTCAGGGCACAGGATCCGCTGGTCATTCTGAGAAGAACCGTCTCATCCGTGGCATCAAACTATGGCACCACACCGGCCATTCTCACCGGGTTCTACCGTGAAGGAGTCTATCGCAAAAAGGAACCGCAGATTTATTTGGAGGCAGTGCTGAAGATTTACAAGAGTCCCTACGCACGTTCTCTTCAGAATGATCAGATCAAGGTTATCCGCAGCCGCAAGATTGAAAACCTCGAGGCAAAGGACACACTCGCCGTAAGGCTCAAGGCTGGCCTCAGTGCCACCCTCTCTCTTGACGGCATGAGACACCTCTTTGATTTTTTTGATCCGCAGTCATTTGATTCATATAAATACCATCTGACTGATATGGTTACCATTGACGGTCAGACGGCATTCGTAATCTCCTTCAAACAGAGGGATTGGATCACCGAACCGCTGATGCAGGGCGATCTCTATATCAATGTTGATGATTACAGCCTGATGCTCGCTGAATTTGAGGTCAATCCCCGCTATGTTGACCAGACCGGTGGGTCATTAATCAGCAGGCTTCCCAGGCATTACTCCATGAAGCCGGAATATGTAAGGTACCGGACCCGGTACAGGAATGTTGACGGGAGGTACTACCTGTCACATGTCAGGGGTGATCTGGGATTCACGGCAAGGGGAAACAAAAAGTTGTTCAGCAGCCGGTTCAATGTGTTTTTTGAGCTCGCCATAACAGAGCATCACACTGAAAATGTTACCAGGTTTGACCATGAGGAGCTGGCACCAGCCTATTCGGTCTTTTCGCTCACCATCAATGGTTATGATCCGGAATTCTGGAAGGGTTTTGACTTCCTTAAACCTGAGGATGACCTGGTTGCGGCACTTGAGAAGCTTAAAGTGCGCCTGGGTGAGTTTAATGAATAACATGCAGCCACGGGTTTCCTGCCGTTACCCGAAGCAAGCCTCCCCGATTTCCGGTGGTGCCGGTATGTCGGGCCAGTGTCTCCAGCGGTACCGGTATATTACATCGGATTTCCGGTGGTACCTTCATACCAGTCTGAGTTCCTGGCATTGTTCGCAGGCCGCACCGTGTTCTCAGCTGTGGCCCGGGGCAGGTCTCTAATAACTCTCAAGTATCCTGTAAAGTGCGGTCAGGTCAGGGGTAAGAATTATTTCCGTCCTCCTGTTTTTCTGGCGGGCATCAGGCGTTTTCGCCGGGTCAACCGGGATGTATTCGCTTCGTCCTGAAGCAACAAACCGTTTTGGGTTGATATGTGTATCCTGGATCAGCACCCTGACTACAGTTGTAGCCCTCTTGACGCTCAGGTCCCAGTTGTCAAGTATCTGCTGCCCCGGAGCTGCCCTGTACGGAACATCATCAGTATGCCCCTCAATGGTGATGGTCACATCAGTGTTCTTCTCAAGTAGCGCTCCGAGCTTGCGCAGCGCCGTGCGACCGTTGGCGTCAATCTCATAGCTGCCGGTTTTGAAGAGCAACTTGTCATCCATTGACACGTATACCTGACCATTTTTCATGGAAACCGTCAGCCCGTTGTTTTCAAACCCGAACAGGGCTTCAGACACCTTGTCCTTCAACGCCTTCACGGCCTTCTGCTGTGCGTCAAGCATTTTTTCCAGCTCAGCAAGCCGTATATTGCGCTTTTCCAGCTCATAGGTGAGCTCCTCAAGGGTTGCTTTTTTGGTGTCAAGGTTCATCTCAAGATCACGCATCAGGTCTTCCCTCTGCTGAAGTTCCGTCTGCGCCTGCCTCAGCTCTGCAAGCAGCCTCTGTGTCTCCTGGGCCTTCCCTGCAACCAGCTCGGCCTGGGCCCTCTGCAACTCATCGTACCTTGTGGAGAGCCGGCTGACATCATCCCTTGACTGTGCAAGGTCCGCCCGCGCTTTCTCAACCTCCCGGGTGAGCCTTTCGGTATCTTCTGCAAGCTGCATCGACTTTGCCGTAAGTTCCCTGTTTGACATCGTCAGCCAGTTGTTTTCCGCCTTGAGCGAATCACGCTCTGACATCAGCATCAGGTTCCTTTCAAGGAGAGTGTTGTATCTCTTCCCCGTAACACAGGAGACCGCGATGAGAGCCAGCAACAGAAATGACAACCTTATTACGGGTGCTTTCATAATCATTTGATTTTTGCTTTACATCCGATGCTAAATAAACAATAAATAAGGTATGGTGTTACTCATTGATTGATGATTAATTAACAACATTCAATTTTTACCACCATAACAGGAGTATGGCAGACAACGAACTGAATCAGGTCATTAAAAACATTGTGCATTTCACCGGCGAAAGGCATGAGGTGGCCCTATTGCCGCACCTGTTCCCGATTCGGGAAAAAGTAAAATATAAGTATCTTTGGCCCGGCACTTGACAACCTGAACCAATGTCATCTTCAGAACGGCTGTTAGAAAAGATAAACACGCCTGACGATCTCAGGAAACTTAAAAGGCTTGACCTGGTAAGACTAAGTAATGAGCTCAGACAGCACATTATTGATGAGGTCAGCCATAATCCGGGTCACCTGGGGGCAAGCCTCGGAGTGGTTGAACTGACCGTTGCCCTTCATTATGTCTACAACACCCCTTATGACAAGATTGTCTGGGATGTGGGTCATCAGGCTTACGGGCACAAGATATTGACAGGCAGAAAGACGCAGTTCAATACGAACAGGAAGTACAAGGGTATCAGCGGTTTCCCGCGAATGTCTGAAAGTGAATACGATGCTTTCGGTGTGGGGCACTCCTCCACATCCATCTCCGCAGCGCTGGGGATGGCCGTTGCAGCCCAGGCCAAGGGCGAGAAACGAAAGGTGGTGGCAGTGATAGGCGACGGAGCCCTTCAGGCAGGGCTGGCTTTCGAAGGCCTGAATAACGCCGGCAATCAGAAAGCTGACCTGCTGGTCATCCTGAATGATAATAATATCTCAATAGACGCCAGTGTTGGCGCCCTGAAGGAGTACCTGCTTGATATCACCACAAGCAGGACTTACAACAGATTCAAGGATAAGATATGGCGACTTCTCGGCCGCTACAAGAGGGTTGGTATCAGGGCCCGGGTCCTTGCATCACAGCTTGAGGGCGGCATCAAGGGTACTGTCCTTAAACAGAGCAACCTGTTTGAGGCATTCAAATTCAGATATTTCGGTCCGATTGACGGGCATGACGTGCTTCATCTCACCCGTGTACTTGAAGATCTTAAGACCATTCCCGGACCCAAGCTGCTGCACTGTGTCACTGTGAAGGGAAAAGGGTTCCCGAAAGCCGAGGAACAGCAGACAATCTTTCATGCCCCCGGTATCTTTGACAAATGCACCGGTGAACTTATCAAACCGGCCGAAGGCCCCAAAAACTCACTCTACCAGGAGGTATTCGGTTATACAATTGTGGAGCTTGCCCGGCAGAATGAAAAGATAGTGGGAATAACCCCTGCCATGCCCTCGGGTTGTTCGCTCAACATAATGATGAAGGAGATGCCTGACAGGGCATTTGACGTTGGTATCTGTGAGCAGCATGCAGTTACCTTCTCGGCAGGACTGGCGGCAAACGGGCTTCTGCCTTTTTGCAATATCTACTCGTCATTCATGCAGCGCGCCTATGATCAGGTGGTGCATGATGTCGCTCTCCAGAGACTCAAGGTGATATTCTGCATGGACCGGGGAGGACTGGTCGGCCCTGATGGTGCAACGCACCATGGTTTCTTTGACATCGCATTCATGCGCAACATCCCGGGGATGATCGCGTCAGCGCCCATGGATGAGGTTGAACTGCGCAACATGATGTATACCGCCCAGCTTGATACTGTTAAGGGACCTTTCAGCATCCGTTATCCCCGCGGAACGGGGGTTATAGCTGACTGGCACCAGCCTTTCAGAGAGATACCGGTTGGACGCGCCCGGCTTATCAGAGAGGGATCTGACATTGCCGTACTAAGCCTTGGGCATCCGGGAAATTTTGTTGTTGAAGCTGCCGGACGGCTCAGTGAAAAGGGAATCTCGGTACTGCACTACGATATGCGTTTCGCAAACCCGCTTGACGAGCAGGTGCTGCATAGTGTCATGAAGCTATTCAAAAAGATCATCACCGTGGAAGACGGCATGATAAAAGGCGGATTTGGCAGCGCCGTACTGGAGTTTGCAAATGATCATGGTTACCCGGTGGAGATCATACGTCTGGGCATACCTGATTACTTCGTCGAGCACGGGTCCCAGCAGGAACTCTGGCATGAATGCGGTTATGATGTGGCTGGTATTGAGCAGGCCATCGTTCAGGCATCAGAGGGCTGAGCATAAAAAAATGACCCCGGGGCATTCAGCATTGCAGAAGAACATGATAATCTAAAACATAGCCTGAGCCATTCAGCATTGCATAAGAATATAATAATCAAAAATCTGGCCCTGAACTATTTAGCATTGCATAAGAATATAATAATCAAAAATCTGGCCCTGAACTATTTAGCATTGCAGAAGAACATAATGATTAAAAACATGGCCCTGAGCCATTAAACATTGCAGATCGAATGATGAATAAACTTCTTGTCTTTACCGCAGTCACCCTGATGATGACCTCCTGTGCCCCGAAAGAGAAGGAGAACTGGATTCCCCTCTTCAATGGCCATAACCTTGACGGCTGGATCATCAAGATCAAGGGATCACCCCTGGGAGAGAACTACAAAAACACATTCAGGGTTGAAGATAGTGTCATGAAGGTCTCATACGCAGAGTATGACACATTCATGAATGAGTACGGCCACATCTACTACAGGGAGCCGTTCTCATCATACAAACTGCGTGTCGAATACCGCTTCACCGGTGAACAGGCACCTGGTGGCCCGTCGTGGGCATTCCGCAACAGCGGCATCATGTTCCACTGCCAGGATCCGGCAACTATAGGGCTGGATCAGGACTGGCCCGTATCAGTTGAAGTGCAGTTCCTGGGCAGCACTGCCGACCGTGAATCTCCCACCATGAACGTCTGCACACCGCACACGCACATTGTAATAGGTGACGTGCTGATAACGGAACACTGCACCTCCTCTTCCTCAGAATTCTATTATGATGATGCCTGGGTGACGGCAGAGCTGGTTGTATATGCTGACAGTATCATTCATCATATTGTCAACGGTGATACGGTTATGACCTATTCAAAGCCGCAGGTGGGGGGCGATCTGCCTGAGGGCTTCACCCTGCCCCGGGGAACTCCCCTTAAGGAGGGTTACATAGCCCTGCAGTCTGAATCACACCCGGTGGAATTCAGAAAGGTGGAGATACTGAAACTCAGGCAGTAGAGGGGTAAGTGTATAAAGAAGACCGGCGGGTCATTGTAGTGAATTAACCAGGTTGCAGGGAAGGTGCAAGGGAGTAATGGCGTTTTCAAATTTTTATTCTAATTTCGCATCCTGCAGGTCCGTAAGTGAGTATCAGCGAATGGCGGATATAAAGCCGCTGACAGTGAAGCTTATCAGGAACTACAGGACTGTATTATGCCCGGATGGCAGGACCGAGCGTCAAAAGGCAGCCCGGGGGGCTGACTTAGCGAAGGGGCCAGGTGGCAGGGGAGGCAATTCCGCCTTCCGGATGAGATGAGTAAAGAAAACATTGATTGAGTAATAAATAATACAAAGAAGCAGAACTAAGAATGAAATTGCCCGGATGGCAGGACCGAGCGTCAAAAGGCAGCCCGGGGGGCTGACTTAGCGAAGGGGCCGGATGGCAGGGGAGGCAATTCCGCCTTCCGGATGAGATGAGTAAAGAAAACATTGATTGAGTAATAAATAATACAAAGAAGCAGAACTAAGAATGAAATTGCCCGGATGGCGGAATTGGTAGACGCGCTGGTCTCAAACACCAGTGGCAGCGATGCTTTGCCGGTTCGATCCCGGCTCCGGGTACCCCAGAAGCCTCTTGACTTATTTAGTGTTGAGAGGCTTTGTCATTTGTGTGATACAAAAGACACCTTTTGCTCCTGCTCTGATACCTCGTTTTTCTTCACGTCTGTAAAAAGTCTATAGCAGAGGCATTCCGTTATTTCCGGGGACTCTTCTTCCACTCTACAATCTGTTTACTACAGAGAATGATTCTCTGATGGTAATTGTAAAAAAATGCATTCTTCACCAGACCCTAAATTGGCTTTCCGCTGGCGTGCTTCTTTCACAGTATGTATTGTTTGGTATTTTGTACTAATTTTACTTCTATTCGGCATGTGTAATTACTTTTCTTATGAGAATCCGGATCGTACAACTGATATTCATCGTTTTACTGATTCCATATCTGTCTGCCGGAATTGGCACATCGTCACACTCCATCTCGCGGCGCGAAGGTTTGAGTAACGGAGCTGTCAATGCCATTGTTCGGGATGCTGAAGGATACATCTGGCTGGGTACCTGGAACGGACTGAACCGGTATGACGGTCATGGAATTGAAACCTTTCTTCCCGGAAGTGGGCCGGGCAGCATTCACAACCATGTTATCAGGGAGATTTATCCCTCAACCTCGGGCCCGCTGTGGATGCTGACTAACAGGGGTATTTCCTTGTATGATAACGAAACCGGATGGTTTTCTGCTTTTTTTTCTGATGAGCCGGAGCAAATCAATTATGAAAAAGATGTCTCCCTGGCTTTTGCTGACGACTATGGAGCTGTAGCATCTGTATCAGGCCGGGGCCTGTTCCTGTTCAGCGAGGCTGCGAAGCAGTTTGTTCCTCTTCCTTTGGATACAGTGTCACATTCAGATGCGATGCAGATAAAACGTGTACATCTTGACGGCAACACTTTGTACTGTATCACTTCAGAGGGGGAGCTGTTCCGGCTTGACGGCAGCAGACTGGTAAAGATTCTGCAACTGCCCCTTGTCAGCACTCTGACCACTTCATCCATACAGACAGCTGATGGCAGACCCCTGCTTTTCATTACTCAGCGTTCAGGCCCTGCACTTATTACCAATCTGGAAACACTTGAAGTACAACCTCTAAAACTTCCTGATGATGTAATAACCAGTCTGTTTTCTTCTCGTCTGCCAGACATTATATGGGTCGGAACCGAGAAAGGAAGGATTTTCAGGTATTCAGTCAGAAACCGCACTTTTGCCGAACCCGGAAAAGTCAACGGGCAAAACAGCGGCCTCCCCTTTGCCACACGTATTCTCTGTATTTATGAAACAGAGTCGGATATTCTGTGGACCGGAACCGACGGGAACGGCGCATTTACCAGGAAACTTGCCGAATTTCCGGTTACCAGCCTGGCTTCTGAGCATTTTTCCTATCCCATAGTAAGAAGTATACTTGTTACCCGCAAAAAAGAGATACTGATCGGTACCAAGGGCGGCGGTATTGATGTTTTTGATGCTGCTGGCAGACGTATCCGGCAGATCTCGGTAAAAGACGGGCTGAGCAACAACTCTGTGCTCTCATTTCATGAACGACCCGATGGTTCAGTATGGGTGGGCACGGATGGAAATGGTATTGATCTGTTATCAGCCGATTACCGTACCATCCGCAACTTCCCGGGTGACATTTGCGAAAAAGCACCATTGACATTTGCTTCGGTTTACCGGATCATGGAAGACAGCAATGGAGATATTTATCTTGGAACCAGCGGATATGGCGTAATTCAGATAAAGACGGGAGCAAACGGTGATCCGGAGAGCTGCAGACAGCTTATGCTGGACTCCGGTCTGGCATCCGGGTTGCAGAAACAGATAGTCTATGCCCTGACCGAAGAGAGACCGGGCATTATCTGGATTGGTACCCGCGGGTTTGGCGTGTACCGCTACAATACCATTTCGCAACGGGTGATTGCACAATACAATTCACAAACAGACCCCGGACTGATCCGTAATGATGATATCCTCTCCCTCTTTACCGATTGCCGGGGGATCATCTGGGTGGGCAGCAGCAGCGGACTGTTTAGCCTGGAACCAATATCGTCTGACTCGGTAAATCCGGCAGGTATTGATGTGCAGGGCGGATTGCCAAATTTCAGCATCCATACCATCAGTCAGGATTTTGCAGGCAGCCTCTGGATTACGACTAACCAGGGTTTGTCAATGATTGACAGCACCCGTCGCAATGTACAGAGCTTCAATATGAACGACGGATTGATCAATTTTGAATACAGTGACGGAGCTTCATTTTTTGATAAAAACAGCAGTCGTTTGCTGGCAGGGGGAACCATGGGTATTGATATTGTTCAAACCGATTCCATACATTTCTCCTCATATTTTCCTCCCATAGCAATAAACCGGTTGCTGATACGCAATGTACCTGTAAGCCAGGACGAAGGAAGCGTTTTGTATAAAAGAATCAATCTGCAGGATGAGCTTGATCTGAAGTACAGTCAGAATTCACTCTCCTTTAATGTTTCTCCGCTGGCTTACTGGGGCCGTGAGCGGCACCGTATCTCATTCCGGCTGCTGAACTATTCAGATGACTGGGTAATACTGCTTCCGGATCAGCCTCTGGCATTTTCCGGTCTCAAACCGGGAAATTACACGCTTCAGTTGCGTGTGAGCGATGAGAACGGGATATGGTCTGACGTTGTCAGGGAGATCGCTATTACGGTGCACCCTCCGTTTTGGCTGACCGGATGGGCAATCTCCGGTTATATTTTTCTTTTCCTTCTGGTACAGTTCCTTATTTTCAATGCCTACCGCCGCCGCGAAGCACGCCGCAAAGAGGCTGCTCTCCTTGAGATGAAGATCAACCAGGAAAAAGAGCTTCAGGCATATAAAATCGAGTTTTTTACCAATGTGGCACATGAGTTCCGCACGCCACTCACCCTTATTTCATCGCATATCCATGCCCTGATAGAAGACAAAAAGCTTACCTCTGAAAATCCACGGCTTCTAAAAGTGTATAACAACAGCCTGAAGCTGCAGAAGCTGATACTTGAGATCATGCAGTTCCGCAAACTGGAGAAAGGCAAAGAACCCCTTAATATTCAGGAAACAGATCCCTGCAGTCTGATCAGGGAGGTGGTTTCAGACCTCGAGCAACTGGCAGCACAACGCAACATCCACTGTACGGTGGAGGGGTGTGAGACCCCATTCTCATTCAGGACTGATGCCGACAAATTCCAGCGAATCATTACCAACCTTGTTTCAAATGCCATTAAGTACAATGTAGAAGAGGGAAGGGTCGTTGTGAAGGTGGCAAAGTCTGACAGCCTGCTGACAGTAGAGGTTCATGATACCGGTATAGGGATAAATCCTGAACAGCTGCCCAGGCTTTTTGAACCTTTCGGAATCTCTTCGGCAAAGAAGAGAGGAAATTATCCGGATTATCGCTCCACCGGACTTGGCCTGGTGGTAACAAAAGGGCTGACGGAACTGTTGAAAGGCAGTATCCAGGTCAAAAACCGGCCTGAAGGCGGCACTATTTTCATCTGCACTTTCCCTGAGGTGTTTCAGGTAAGTGCTGACGCTCCTCTTGTCGAAACTGACGGCAGTGATTCCGGCAGATGGATTCTGGAAGAAGCAGAGAGTACCCCTGTCACGATGAAAGATCATCCGCAAACCGGAAACCGGGCTACCCTGCTGCTGGTGGATGATAATCCTGAAATACTGACTATATTAAGTGACTTACTTAATGAATCGTATAACCTTATCTTCGCTGAAAACGGCGTAGAGGCCTGGCAAAAAGTACTTGCCCATAAGCCTGATCTGATTGTCTCGGATGTGATGATGCCTGAAATGGACGGCATTGAGTTATGTCGTAACATGCGTGATAATTTTGATACCAGCCACCTGCCACTGATTCTGCTCACTGCCAGGGCCGAGATTGAAGACAAGATTGCAGCATTAAAAGCAGGAGCGGATTCATACATTCCCAAGCCTTTCCACCCTGAACACCTTCGCGTAAGAATTGAAAAACTGCTTGAAGTAAGGGAGAATATCCGCAACCGTTTTGCCGGCAGCGACGACAGAATGGTGATGTTAAAAGAGCTTCCTGATCCGTTTTTCCATAAAATGCTGGCATACATTGATGAAAACATTGATGATGAAACACTTTCCGCCGAAAAGCTATGTGACCACATGGCACTCAGCAGATCTTCCCTATACGAAAAAATTAAAACCGTACTGGGCACTACTCCGCATGGACTGATCAATCAAAGGAGGCTGAGCAAAGCAGTCACACTTCTGTTATCCTCACAACTTACTGTAAGCGAAATTATTGATCAAACCGGATTTGCCAGCCGCACCCACTTCTATAACCTGTTTGGCAAGTCTTTCGGCTGCTCCCCCTCCGATTATCGTCAGCGGATGACAAATAGTGAAAAATGATTCTCTTGACCCTTATTATGGAAGTATTGCCTCTGATAAATAATTGTCTTATCCCTTATTATGGAAATATTGTCTTACCCTGACTTACCACTTCTCTTTTATGCTCTCTTGTCATCCTCCTGCACTGCTCCTGCAAGACAAGTTGCCCCTGATTTCTGATCTCTGACAACATACTCCTCTCTTTTTCAGCATTTCCGGACTCCGGTGTACAAGATACGGACTCTACCGGACGCCCTTTTCTGCAATCAATTGTAATTTTATACAGATTCGACCCCCTCGCTATATTGTGACCCTGAAATAACAGAAATAAACTCTCTCAGATTATGAAAAACAACTCTTCGGATATTGCAAATCGTTTTCCTCAGAACCCCCTGCTTCGCCCGGCCGATCTGAAGCCAGGCATCAATGGAATGGAGATTACCTGTCTGTTGAACCCCGGAGTTTTCCGGTATGATGGAAAAGTATGGCTGTTGCTGCGCGTAGCTGAAAGGCCCGCACAGATTGAAGGGAAAATCAGTTTTCCGGTTTACAATAGTAATGGCGATATAGAAATAGTGAGTTTCGACAAGGATGACCCTGACCTTGATGCTTCAGATCCTCGCGTGATCAACTATAAGAATAAAGATTACCTGACAACACTAAGCTATTTGAGGCTGGTTTGCAGCAGTGACGGTATACATTTCCATGAGCCGGAAGGTTACCCTCCCATTTTTGGCAAAGGGGAGCTGGTGACTTTTGGCATTGAAGACTGCCGTGTAGCAACTATGGATGATGGATATTACCTCACTTTTACCGAGGTCTCTGAATTTGGGGTGGGTGTGGGGCTGATACGTACAAATGACTGGAAACATTTTACCCGTGAAGGGATGATTTTTCCGCCCCACAATAAAGACTGCGCCATTTTTGAAGAAAAAGTCAATGGAAAATATATGGCGTTCCATCGTCCCAGTAGTCCTGAACTGGGCGGTAACTACATCTGGCTGGCTGAGTCGCCTGACGGTATTCATTGGGGCAGGCATAAATGTATTGCCACCTCACGGCCAGGGATGTGGGATTCAGCCCGTGTAGGTGCCGGAGCTGCTCCTATCCGTACCGGAAAAGGATGGCTTGAGATTTATCATGGTGCCAACAAAGAACACCGCTATTGCCTCGGTGCACTGCTGCTTGACATCAATAATCCTGCCAAAGTGCTGGCACGCAGTACCCGGCCAATCATGGAGCCCATTCAGCCCTACGAACAAACCGGCTTCTTTGGGAATGTTGTATTTACCAACGGACATTATGTTGATGGAGACACTATTTATATGTATTACGGCGCCAGCGACGAAGTGATCTGCGGCGCTACCCTCTCAATAACTGAAATCCTCTCAACCCTGATCTGACAAACAGTCAACTATGAAAAACAAGCTGTTAACCGAATACCGTTACTTCCTCACCATGCCTTACAACATGCGGGTGCTCCTAATCACCAATATGTTGTACTCTCTGGTGCTTCCTGTGGTTGAGATTTTTATGGCGGCCTACATCATGCGCTCCTTTAATAATACAGGTTTTGTGGCCATTTTTCAGCTTGCCATGTACACCGGTATTATCATTACCTCACTGACAAACGGATTTCTTCTTAAGAAATTCAAGGTAGCTCATTTATACAGTTTTGGCATTCTGCTGAGCGGCATTGCCATGGTTGGGATGATGATGGTAAAAAACATTGCTCTTCCGGGTCTGATTGTTTCGGGCACCCTGATCGGAGCGGCATCCGGCTTTTTCTGGACCAACCGTTATCTTATGGCTCTCACCTCCACCGCTGATGAAAACCGTAACTACTTCTTCGGACTGGAGTCCTTTTTCTTCACTGTATCTAACATTGTCGTTCCCCTGGTGATCGGGGCTCTGCTTGCATCAATTGATGGTAAGCGGTTCCTGGGCATCACCTTTGATGTTTACAAGGGTTATCATATTGTCACATTTATTGTATTCCTGATTACCATTCTGGCAACCTATTCATTGTCAAGGGGCAGATTTGAAAATCCGGTACAGAAAGATTTTCTTTTCTTCCGGTTTGACCGGCTGTGGAACAAGCAGATGCTGCTAGCCGCTCTGAAAGGACTGGTACAGGGTTTCCTGGTTACTGCCCCGGCCATGTTGATCATGAAATATGTGGGTCAGGAGGGTTCATTAGGTCTGATTCAGAGTATCAGCGGCGGACTTACCGCTATTCTGATCTATCTGCTGGGCCGTTTCACAAAGCCAAAAGACAGGATTACAGTGTTCGCCGTAGGAATCACTATTTTCCTGGTCGGAACAATAGTAAACGGTATTGAGCTTTCGGTATTCGGTGTGATGGTGTTCGTGCTTTGCAAGGTGTTTTTCCAGCCTCTCCATGATCTTGCCTATTTCCCTATCATGATGAAAGTGATAGACGTGGTATCGAAAAAGGAAAAAAGAAATAATTATGCATATATCCTGAATCATGAGTTCGGGCTGTTTGCCGGAAGGGCAATCGGACTGGGATTGTTTATCTTTCTTGTCTATACCGTTTCGGAAACCTTCGCGCTGCGTTATGCACTGATCATTGTAGCGGTACTCCAGATGCTGAGTATTCCGCTTGCCAAAAACATTATGAAAGAATCTTATGCCTGAGAACGTGAAAAAATGTCTGTTAATCTTTGTTGCGCTTGCGGTCTGGGCCGGGTTTAATTCCTGTACCGGCCCGGATGATCTGGGTGAAGCAGTTGCGCAAACAGCTATCCCCCGCATAGAGCAGATGCCGGAGTTGCCTGCGCCACTGAAAATCATCAACTGGAAGCAGAAAGCCCTGCAGTTTGACAGCCTTGCTTTCGACTTCAACAGTACGGTTCCTTATGCTCCATATATATGGCTTGACAGTGCCCGGCGCAATATTGACCAGGTTACCTACGGCCTTTATACTGTTATTGGAGATATACGTCAGCAACCAGGAAAGAATAACGGTGAATTTCACGAAGCACTGACTTCGCTGAATGCTCTCTTAAGTGCAGGACTGTCAGGGATTGACAAAACCAGTCAACACGGCTACAACTTTGTTCAGATGGCACAAAACTATTTTAACATTGACAACGGCTGGAATATTATGATGAACAACACCAACCCTGATGCTGGCATGCTGGGTGGCGGTTATGGGAGGGACTGGTGGTATGATGTCTATCCCAATGTGCTTTATTACGGTGTGGCGGCTCTGTTTCCCGATGTTGAGAATACCTCGCACATTCAGCTCAGCATTGCAGAACAGTTTTACAGGGCAGACTCGGTGCTGAACGGGAATTATGACTACTCTTATTTTGATTACGCACAGATGAAAGGGATGCGTAATCAGATCCCCTGGCAGCAGGATGCTGCAGGCGGCCATGCCTATGTACTTTACTCGGCTTATCAGAAATTCGGTGATGAACGCTACCTCAAAGCTGCAAAACGTGCCACAGAAGTATTGGTAAGTCAGAAGGAGAGCCGCTTTTATGAAATCCTGGAGCCTTTTGGCGCTTATACAGCTGCCAGGCTGAATGCTGAAACAGGCACCAATTATGATGTTACCCGGCTGCTTAACCACACTTTTGACGGCTGCATGACTAAGGACGGCCGCTATGGATGGGGTGTGATTGCCGATAAGTGGGGTGATTATGATGTATCGGGTATGCTTGGCAGCATTACTGACGGCGGCGGATACGGCTTCTTCATGAATTCGGTGGCTATGGCCTGGCCACTCGTTCCAATGGTTAAGTATGAACCTCAATATGCAACGGCCATTGGCCGCTATATGTTAAATGCCGTCAATGCTTCGCGGCTTTTCTATCCTGATCAGATTGACGACAGACACCAATGGTTACCTGCAAAAAAGAGTATTACCAATGGAATTATCGGGTATGAAGGAGTAAGAAAGAGAGACGATATGAATAATCCTGCACTGGCGGGAGTTAGTCCGGTTGCCATTGGCGATGGCCCAAAATGGACAGAAGGCCAGCCTGAAGAATCAATGTTCAGCCTCTACAGCACTTCCATCGTGGGAGTATTCGGTGCAATCGTGAATACCACAGATGTTAAAGGAATACTGATGCTCAACTGCAATGCTACTGATTTTTATGCCTCTGATGATTATCCCGTTTTCCTGATCTACAATCCCTATGGTGATGCCAGGAGCATAAGTGTAAATACGGGAGATCCCTCTGATCTATTTGACATCGTTTCACGCACCTACCTGGCCAGAAATATCCTTAACGAAGGAACTATTGAAATTCCAGCCGGGAAGGCGGTGGTTATGGTTCAGCTTCCCGCCCGGACCCGTTTGAAAACCGAAGGCCGGAAAATAAAAGCGGGGAATAGTGTAATTGCTTATAAATAAATTCAGAATGCAATGTCAGATTTTTTAACAATGAAACCCACATGCATCAAATACATAAACACCTGTCTTTATGATTTTCAGTCATATGGGTTCCATCATACCTTTAAAATCAAAACAATATTATGATGAAAAGACTGATTATAATATTATCTGTCATCTTGTCGACAGCCACCCTGCTGGCACAGCAGAGTGTGCAGGGAACCATTACCGACGCACAAACTGGAGAATCATTGATCGGGGTGACTGTACAGATAAAGGGGACTACCACGGGTACCATGACGGATGTTGACGGGTATTACAGCCTGGTATCCAATCAACTGAATGCATCTTCGGTACTTATGTTTTCCTATATCGGCTACAAAACCGTGGAAGAGACCCTTGGCAGCCGTACAATTATCAACCTGCAGATGCAGATAGAGCAATCCATGCTTGACGAAGTGGTTGTGATTGGCTATGGCACCGCAAAAAAACGTAATGTTCTTGGTGCAGTTTCAAAGGTTGACAATACTGAACTCACCCGGATACCGGTTGCCGGTGTTGATCAGGCGCTTCAGGGAAGGGCTGCAGGCGTACAGGTAACACAAAACACGGGAGCTCCGGGTGAAGGCGTTTCGGTAAGGATCCGTGGTGCAGGCTCAATCAACTCAAGCAATAACCCGCTATATATTGTGGATGGAATCCCCACAGCAGATGCTTTGAAGATACTCTCCCCTGGTGATATCGAAAATATCACCGTACTGAAAGATGCATCCACTGCAGCCATCTACGGTTCACGTGCCAACAACGGCGTGGTACTGATTACCACAAAGAAAGGTGCTTCCGGAAAAACGGTGGTCACATACAGCGGCCAGACCGGTTTTCAGAAAGCGGTCAGACTAACAAAAATGGTAAATACTGCCGATTATATAACAGTATATAACGAAGCGGCAACCAATGACAACAAGTTTCTCCCCCCAACCCTCCAGCGCAGCCTGATCAGTGCAGAAGATGCCTCACGCTTCTCAGACATTAACCATATGGATGAGCTCTTCCGTGTTGCTCCTGTCAACTCCCATGAGTTTACCGTTTCCGGTGGAAGTGAGAAAAGTACTTACCTCATCTCCGGTTCCTTTTTTGATCAGAAAGGAATCATTAAAAGTACCGGTTACACCCGTGGTACCGCCCGCATTGACGTAACCTCCGAAGTCAGTAAATGGCTTACGCTGGGGACAAGTATGCTGGCAGGTATTTCGGATAATGACATCATCGGCAGTTCGGGCGACGGATACGGTGGTAACGGCGGGAGTGTGGTGAGATATGCCTTCTTCAGGAATCCGGCTATCCCCATACGGTTTGATGATGGCACCTTTGTTGACCGGCCTGCCGAGTATTTCGGGGCGCAGATTTTTGACTCATATCTGGGTGATGGGTACAACCCCATCGGCATGACCCATTTCAATGATAATAACCTGAAAGATGAGAGCTACCTCGCGAAAGCTTTCCTTACCGCAAAAATTACCTCTAACCTGACTTTCACCACCAACTTCGGAATAGATTACCATAATTCCAATTCCCGCCGGTTCAACCCCACTTGGGGCACGCTCAACCGTATCAATGCCAAGAACAGCCTGAATGTAGCCAATGTGCAAACTGCAAACTGGACGGTGAATAACGTTTTAAACTACGAAACCACCTTTGGCGAAAAGCACAATCTTTCTGTTATGGCAGGGTTTGAAGCCATTCGCAACAGTGGTAGAGGGCTTTATGCCAACGATATGGATTTCCCGGTTCAGCAGGAAGAGCTGATCTTTATAGGCAACGGCCTGGGAGAGAAGATTACCAGCCAGAATGCCTACGGTTCAACCCTTGCTTCGTTTTTCGGCCGTTTCAATTACGAATATAATTTCCGGTACTATATCTCGGGTACTATCAGGAGGGACGGCTCCTCAAGATTTACCGGCAACAACAAATGGGGTACTTTTTACTCATTCTCAGGTGGATGGGTTCTGAAAGAAGAACCTTTCCTGAAGGATGTCAAGTGGCTGCAGAACCTGAAACTGCGTGCCGGCTACGGTGCCATTGGAAACCAGGAGATTGGTCTGTATGCATACAGTGACAGGATTTCTCCTTACTTCAACTACCCGTTTGGCGGAGTCATAGCTTCCGGATATGCCCAGACCTGTCTCTTATACACATCTCCGAGCCCACGAGACCGTACTAGATCTCGTATGCCGTCTTCTGCTTGAAAAAAAAAAACAAAAAAAAAAACAAACAAACAAATAAATAAATAAATAAATTGAAAAAGCCGCAAGACCACAACAGTACACCAGTACACCACACCAGATCCTCCTAGAAACACACAGCCACATCACACAACACATGTACACATAAGCCGA
>ERZ1026814.347-NODE-347-length-30009-cov-12.653336_pt1 | contig 30009 bp, 14 predicted proteins | sample MGYA00520871_ERZ1026814 | MGnify/ENA primary metagenome ERZ1026814 (study PRJEB33270, sample SAMEA104284478) | anaerobic digester metagenome | biome: Anaerobic digester microbiome; feature: mesophilic sludge digester; material: Anaerobic digester biomass | place... | reverse complement strand
CTGTGCCTCGCTTACCATTTGGATCACTTGCGCCAGAAAGGTCTCTTTACCAACCTTAGTCGCCTGCACTTCCAGATAGCCATCAAGGTTGATGGTTGCACCTAACACATTATCATTCGGCTTTTTAATTACGGGAAGGGATTCACCTGTTGCCATTGACTCATCCACTAAACTATTTCCTTTAATCACAATGCCGTCGGTAGGAATCTTTGCTCCGGGCTTAACTATAAAGATATCCCCCACTTTCAGTTGACTAAGCGGAATTTCTTTTTCCGTGCCCGCATCCAAAATAATTGCCGTTTTAGCACCTAAACCGATTAGTTTTCTGATTTCCTCCGAAGCAGTTCCTTTGGCTTTTGCCTCCAGAAAGCGTCCGGTTAAATGAAAAGAAATAATCATCGCAGCAATTCCTGCAAAACTATTTGCCACAATATCCTTTATAAACAGCGAAAAAGGGGCTGCCAGCAAAGAAGCGATTGTGCCCATTGCAATTAACACATCCATATTGGCAGTTCCGCTTTTTACCGCTTTATAGGCAGAAAGATATACCTGTCGGGCAGGGAAAATCATCGCCAGCAAACTCAATATCACCATCAGCCAGGCATCCATCTGTTCGCTAATAATTGCTCTTCCCAAAACCATATCGGGAATCATTAATAGCAGAACCAAGGCAGTAATCAGCCAGGAAAGCCCCATTTTCTTTTTTGCTACCTGCATTTGGCGGATTTGTTCGCTTTCTTTATCTGCCTCTGTCTCTTTCACTTTAAAACCCAGTTTTTCTATTGCCTGCTTAAAATCAGCAAGCGTTAATTGCTTGTCATCGTAAACAATGTATGCTTCTTCCAGAGTGAGATTTACATTTGCTTCGCTCACTCCTTTCAATTGTGACAGTGCTTTTTCGGCTCTCGCGCTGCAAGAAGCGCAATGCATTCCTTCAATTCCCAAGGTAATTTTCTTTTGCATTCCTGTTTATCCTTATTTTATTATATATTACCTGATTCTGAAATCCTGCTGATAACTTCTTTTCTTTCTGTGCAAAAGCAAAAGTAAATATAGTTTTTCAGCGTTGCTACTTTATCAACAGGAAATTTGTCTTATGGATATAATATCCCGAAAATTCAGTAACACAAGGAAAACTCTCATCTGATTGCCTAACTAACAAATTCATATTGGTTTACAACTCCGTCCTTAATAGCATTGCTTACCCATTGCTTACCCATTGCTAATGCCATCCGTAATGGTTAAGCAGTGCTTTCCTAATGCCCCTAAGAAAACCCCAAAAAATCAGCAACCCGGATGGGTCGGATTTTGCTGATTTATACTGATTTTTATGGGTTAAGTTCTGATTTCAGTTCACGCCGATTTCGCCGATTCCGCTGATTTTTATTTAATACTCCCCATTCTCAATTCTAAATTCTCAATTCTAAATTTTTTTAAGATTTTCCTTGACACAATTTTCCCTTTCACTTTTTATAGTTTTGTGTATAGATACGGTTCTTTATTAATACAAGAAGAATTTATTATTTAGTGATAGGTGCTTTAGTTTCCTTCGGCTTTAATGCCAGAAACTAAACAAAAAATGTCTTAAATGTTTTATTTATTTAAGGAGAAGAAATTGGTTTTTTATCTTAACCCTAAGTCCAATGCTTATATTAAAAAAAGAGCAACCTCTTGCCAATGCGCAGAAAAGATAACTTTCCCCAATTTCTTCATAAAAAGCTTTTTCCTTCATAGTAAACTACAGCTCTCCCTATCCTCTTTGGGAATTGTTGTGCCTTATTTTTTATCTTTTACTTTCGTAACAAAATTCGGGAATCTGACTTTAGCCATTCTTCCCTTATCCCGAAATCAATTCAACTTTCAAAATTCCACAGGACAAGAGCTTACTTTTGCCCTACCTCAATATTAACTATTAATAAAAGGAGAAATCTATTATGAAAAAGAATATTTTACTCTTCTCATTCCTGGTTATTTTACTGGGAATTTTCTCAACTACATGGGGAGATCTGATTACAATTGGTGACTCAAATGCTACTACTAGAGATCAAATCCCTATTAATAGGTATTATAACTATTCAACTTATGAGATGCTTTATACTTCGTCAGAAATAGGAGCACCATACATAATCAACAAAGTTGCTTTCTATAAGTATAGTGGATCAACTTCAGTAACGATAAACAATGTAAGCATTTATATGAAAATCTCCGATGCTTCATCTTTGCCTACAGATACAGTATCTTCTCCCTATACAGGTTATTCTCTTGTTTATTCTGGATCATTTCCTAATACTCTTAGTTCTGGTTGGGAAGAAGTAACTTTAAGTTCACCTTTTGAATATGATGCCAGTGGAAATCTTCATATTCTTGTAGTTAAAGGGTCTGAGTCCTATAGTAGTTCCAGACCTTACTATACTTACAATTCTACTTCACCAACTTATTTATGTAGAGGAAACTAAGATGATTATAGCCAACCAAGTTCCTTATCTGCGACATATAATAGACCTATTGTAAGATTTGATGTTTCTCCATTAGTCATAGGGCAACCTCCTAATCCAGCAACAAATCCATTTCCTGCTATTGCCTCAACCAATATCCCAATAAATGTTACTTTAAGTTGGAGTAGTGGAGGTGGAGCACCTACTGATTATAAGATATTTTTGGGAACCAGTGAAACCTCTTTTGAAAATGAATATTCTGGTATAACAACAACATCTTACAGCCCTTCAAATCTTCAATATTCAACAACTTATTACTGGAAAGTTGATCCTCATAATAATTATGGCTATGCTTCAGATATTGCTACCCTCCCTGTCTGGTCTTTCACAACTATGGCTGATCCGACAATAACAGAATTCCCTCATACGGAAAGTTTTGATGGGATAACTTTCCCACCTTTTGGTTGGACACATCAAATTGGTTCCGGAGCTACCGGTTGGCAGAGGTCTACCGGATCTACTGATCCAACCGTTTCTCCTTATTCCGGAGCTGGAATGCTTTATTATAATAGCTATTCTTTAACTAGCGGTTCAAATGCCAGTTTATTCTCTCCTCCTATTGATGCTGGAGATGCTAATATGATATATTCCACCAGTTTCTGGATGTATCGTTATAAAGGATATTATTCTTATACAGACAAAGTAGAAATTTATTCCAACACAACTCCCAGTTTAACCGGAGCCACTTTACTGGGAACTATAATTCGGGATTATGATCAAGCTCCAGTAGAGACAGGAAACGGTTGGTATCAATATACTTTTGAAATTGGACCTGGTGCAGAAAATTTAACCTACTATGTTATTTTTAAAGCCATCTCAAATTGGGGTTACAACATTAATGTTGATGAAATATCCTTTAAACGTGTCCAAGGAGGCATCCCCCCCAATCTGGCAATTAATCCTTCTCCTTCTAATAATGCATCTTCGGTTGCAATTACTACCAATTTAAGTTGGAGTTCAGGTGGTGGAGGACCAACCGGTTATAAAGTATATTTAGGAACAGATCAAGGCAATTTAATTGAAGTTGCTGATCAACCAGAAACTGTATATGATCCTCCAGAAAATCTTTTATTTGGGAATACTTATTATTGGAAAGTAGATCCTTATAATGAATATGGATATGCTTCTGAGGCGGGAGAAATTCCTGTTTGGAAATTCTCAACTGTCAGTGGAATAGCTACAACTCCTAGTCCTAGTAATGGCTCTACCAATCAAGATGTTACAAATCGTGTTCTTAATTGGGCAGATGTAACAGGAGCAAGTGGCTATAAAGTTAAAGTAGGAACTTCTTCCGGTGCAAGTGATTTGGTAAATATGGCTACTGTTAATGAAAGCCAATATACTCATTCTTCAAACTGGCCCTATAGCACAACAATATATTGGACTGTTTTTACTTTAAATGGAACCCAGGAAGTTCAGGGAACGGAATGGAGCTTTACTACTATTGCTGATCCTACCAGACCTATTCCTTATCTGGAAACATTTGATGCCAGTACTTCCTTACCTGCAAACTGGACGGGAACTTTTTCTGTAAGTTCATCTCATGGTGTTAGTAGCAATGGATTGTATACTAATTTATGGAGTTCAAATACTTCAGCTTATGTAACTACACCTCCTGTAGGTCCTTTAACCGATAATACTACCCTGCAATTTGATTATCGCTATGTTGATTATACCGGATACCCGAATACTGCTCATACACTGTTAGCTGGTGATAAACTGGAAATTCAGATCTCTACTGATGGAACAACTTTCACAACTATTCACACAATTGATAGCAGTAATCATATTACTTCCACTTCATTTGCCACTTGCACTGTTCCTATCACTCAAACCAAGGTCTCTCAAGGTGATATTATTAAAGCTAAATTCCTGGCAACCCGAGGTGGAGGTGATTACTATCTGGATATAGATAATGTATATTTCAAACATATTTCTGCAAATCCTATTTTTTCTATAACTCCTGCCAGCAAAGCATTTGGCGATGTCCAAATTAATACAGTTTCTTCACCACAGGTTTTCACCATTAAAAACGATGGCGGGGGAACCTTAATTATCAATCCTGCTGTTGAATTAACTGGAACTAATGCTGATCAATTCCAGCTTACTGATACTAATAGCTATCCTTGCGAACTTGAAGCAAATGAAACAATGACTGTCTCTGTTACCTTTGCTCCTAATTCTGTAGGTGAAAAATCAGCCAATTTAACTATAATAGACAATATCAGAAAAACAGTACATAATATTTCTCTTTCCGGAAATTGTTATGATCCTACCCTATATCCTCCAGTTTTAGAAGATTTTAGTGATACTTCTTTTCCTCCTGCATATTGGACTCGGTATAGTGGTTTGTTATCAGATATAAATTCCCCTGATGATCTAACTCCAACAACATTCGGCTGGACAAGAGGGAGTTTTGGAAATATTGGATCTAACGGTTCAGCCAAGTTGAATATTTATGGTTCTACTTGTAAATACTGGTTGATTACTCCTCCTATTGAACTTGGTTCTGAAAAAACAACCAGATACAATCTTTCCTTTGATCTGGCTTTAACAGATTATTATTCTAACAATCCAATTACTTCAGATCCGAATGGAACTACAGGAACCGATGACAAATTCGCAGTTTTGATAACTGATGGAGAAACGATGTTAGAAGTTCTCCGGCTTTGGGATAATACCAGTTCTGAATATGTTTACAATAATATCCCCTATACGGGTGAAACTGTTACAATTCCGATAAATTCATATAGCGGAAAAGTTATGATATGCTTTTATGGTGAATCAACAGTAGGTAATGCCGATAATGATCTTTTTGTGGATAATTTTGCAATTAGCATAGCAGGTGCTCCTCCAACCCCGCCTACTACTTCTGTCCCTACTAATGGAGCAATTAATGTTGCAATTAACACATCTTTATCCTGGAGTGGAACCACTGGTGAGGTTACAGGTTATAAAATCTATTTCGGAACAAATGCTGATAATTTGACTGAATTGGCAGATGTTCCAGCACCACCTTATATCCCTGAACCTGGTTTACTTGCTTATAACACTACTTATTATTGGAGAGTAGATCCCTATCATAGTGAATATGGTTTTAGCACAGGAACTGTATGGCATTTTACCACAATGGCTGATCCTACTATAAGCGTATTTCCATATACTGAAAATTTTGAAGGAACTTTCTTACCAAATAACTGGTCTAAGATCGTTTATAGCCCAAACGATATTACTCAAAGTTCAACTAAAAATCATACTCCCGGTGGCCAGTATTCTGCAAGATTCAGTTCTTATTACTCTTCAACTAACTATAATCAATACTTGTTTACTCCTCCTATCTTGGTAACTTCTCCATATACTAATCTTTCTTTTTGGCATATAAAATATGATAGCGAAGAAACATTGGAATGGGGTATTGCTTCAAATACAAATCCTGAAAACTATACTTGGAATTCTATAACACTTAGTTCAAGCCAATGGCAAGAAACAAATGTTAATTTAAGTGATTATGTTGGCCAAACAATCTATATTGGATTTCATTATTATGGTAATTATACCTATTATGTTTATCTTGATGATGTAAAAATAAGTTCTGATATTCCTGCAGGTCAGCCCATTGTAATTCAAGAAACAATTGTTACTTCCACTATTGACTTGGATATTAATGAGACCATTGATGTAAATAATCTTGTAGTTGTTTCCCTGCCCAATTATGATAATTTAACCAATCCAATTGTTTTTGGACTTACAGGAACCGGAACAGGAACTATTACCATAGAAGTTGGACCTGGAACTTGGTATGGTGTTATTTATTATAGTGGTGCATGGAATCATGGTGAACCCTATCCTTGTGTTGTTGGATCAGGATTAACTGGAACTATTACTTTTGCAAATGTAGATTTTGGTACTAAAGGTGATGTTATCGTTGTTGTAAATGAAGGAGATGATCCTACTTTGCCTGTAACCTTATCCAACTTCACAGCTGTGGTAACTTCAGAGAACTTTGTCAATATTGCCTGGATGGCAGAAACCGAAACCAATCATTCTGGTTATAATATTTTCCGGAATGAAACAAAGGACTTGGAAAATGCTATCAAGATCAATGCTCAGTTAATTGACAAAGGAACTGCGGTTGGAACTCAGATCAGTTATTTCTACACAGATTTTGAGGTCTATACTAATATGATGTATTATTACTGGCTGGAAAGTGTAGCTCTGGATGGCAGTAGCCAATTCTATGGTCCTTTAACGGTTACTATTGGTGATCCGGCTCAGGAACCACTTCCTCCGGTTATTCCAATGGTTACTAAACTCTATAATGCCTTCCCCAATCCATTCAATCCGAATACCAATATTCGTTATTCCCTGAAAGAGGTAGGTAAGGTTAAAATTGAAATCTATAATATGAAAGGACAAAAAATCAAGACCTTCACTCAGGAACACAATAGTCCAGGTTACTATCAGGTTTCTTGGGATGGTCGTGATGAAAATGGAAGAAGCGTTGCCAGTGGAATTTATCTGTATCGCTTAACTACAGCTAATTATACATCTGCTAAAAAGATGGTATTAGCGAAATAAAGTTAACGGGTTAACTGGTTAGCAAGTTTAGTTTGAAGGTTAACATGCTAACAAGTGATATAGTGGTCGGAGCTCTTAAAAAAGCTCCGACTACTTTTTTATCTGGCAGAAAGGCATCCTGTCGTTTCCCCTTCAACCAGATTACGGAGAACAAGTTCCGTAGGAATGATAGATATTATAGAAGGGTTTCAACCCAGCGAGGAAGAGGAGAATGAAAAAAGGGCTCACGCAGATTTCGCAGATGACGCAGATTAAAAATGAGAATAGGTATGGGATGAACAGGATGATGGAGATTATCAGGATTTTTATATTCTAAATAATACAGTGAGGAGAAAAAGAGCTGGAAAATTCCGATTTGCCTAAAAACTGAAGGTTTCTGCAGGGACTTAGATTATTTTTAGATTAAAAAAAATCGGATTTATGCCTTTGTTTTTATAATTTCTTTCCTTTACCATTCCTGTGTTTTTATCATTACAGCGTTTTTGTAATTCCAGCATTTTTATCATTCCTGTGTTTTTATCATTACAGCGCTTATATATTTTAACCTATATAATTTTAATTTTTCAATATCTAATTCATACAGGTTGGTCATCCTAGATAATAAAAATCCTGATAATCTCCATCATCCTGTTCTTCCCTTATCTATTATTTTTAAATCTGCGTAATCTGCGTGAAACCAGCCGTCTTCATTCCTGGTTTCTATCATTCCTGCGTTTTTGTCATTCCAGTGCTCGTATATTTTAACCTATATCATTTAATTTTTCAATATCTAACTCATACAGGTTGGTCATCATAGATAATAAAAATCCTAATTATCCTTATAATCCTGTTCATCCCTTACCTATTATTTTTAAATCTGCGTAATCTGCGTAATCTGCGTGAAACCAGCCCTGACTTTAATAAACTACAAAAAAAGGCGGAGGAACAACGTCCTCCGTCTATATATCTTATTTCTTATCTTACTATTTCATTCTACATTTATTTCATCATTATCATTTTCTTCGTGCTGCTATATTTACCAGCATTCATTTTAAAGAAATACACTCCGCTGGACACAGGATGGTTATTATCATCCAGTCCTCTCCAAACAGCGGTATAATTACCGGGAGCTTTTGTTTCGCTAACGAGGGTTTTAACTTTCTGACCCTTAATGTTATAAATCTCAATATTTACGGGAATATGTTCTTTAACGCTATAGGCAATAGTGGTTTCCGGATTGAAGGGATTGGGATAATTTCCTTTCAGCTCAGTTTGGACTACAGGAGCATTGTTATCATTATTATCATATCCATTTACTCCATGAATGCTTACATCGTCAACAAAGAAGATAAAGGCATCGTTGGAAAGACATTGAATTCCAATATAAACATTTTGATTATCATAACTGGATAGGTCGTAAGTATATTCAGTCCAAGTGACAGGTGCCTGTACATAAGTTGCACCGGAAACAAATTGGAAGTTTGCAGGATTAGGCGTAGTAGTAGAAACTCCAACCTTGAATCGTTCCAGTCCATATTGTGCAGTGTAACTTCTGGCGTAAAACTTAACGAATGATCCTGTTCCTAAAAACACACGCGGGCTAATCATCCAGTCATTATTAGGAGGTGTAGTAGCAGCAAAACTGGCAGGCATTTTAGAACCGCTGTGAGCAGTTAATGTAGTTAAAGGAGGAACTGTTGCTGAAGGATTAAAGATGATATATGCCATAGCATCTCCGCTTCCGGGAAAATTAACATCCTGAATGCCATAAGTATCAGCAAGATCAACATCAAACGTAGTCCAAGGAGCAAAGGTAGTAACGAAATTAGCATAGCTCTCAAAATCATCTGAAAAGAATGCAGGTGTGGGCTGATAATTGATAGTTACACTTACAGTTGCAGGAACTGATTCACCTGTTGTATAAAGTGCAGTTACTCCATAAGTATATAATCCATTGGCAAGATCAAGATCAGTATAATCCGTAATGGCAGGATTATTTATAGTGGAAATTAATGTTCCATTACGATAGACCTTATAGCCCAAAAGGGCACGGTCATTGTTTTTTGTCTCTTGTCTAATAGTGGGAACCGAAACACCCTTTACTCTTTCAAAAGTTCCAGAAACGGAAGCTACATAAGGATAGCTTTTTGCTGTGGTAGGAGTGCCGATAAAGACATCATCAACCAAGAAGATAAAGGCATCATTGGAAACACATTGAATACCAATGTAGACATTTTGTCCTGCATAGCTGCTTAAATCATAAGTATATTCTGTCCAGGTAACCGGTGCCTGTATATAGCTTGTTCCGCTAATAATAGTGAAGTTTGCAGGTGTTGTTCCAGTAGTTGAAACACCGACTTTAAAGCGTTCCAAACCATATTGCTCGGTATAACTTCTTGCCCAAAATTTTAGCACATTGCCTGCGGTTATAGAAAGCTGCGGAGTAATCATCCAATCATTATTCGGAGGAACAGTAGAAGCAAAACAAGCAGCCATTTTATTACCGGTATGAGCAGTTAAATCAGTTATAGCAGGAGTAGTAGCACTCGGATTAAAAATAATATATGCTTGTGCCGCATAAGCATTAGTCCAGGAAATGCCTTGCATTCCATAAGTTGTGCTTTGGTCAACATCCACTAAAGTCCACGGAGCAAAACTGATTGAGAAATCAGTGTAGGTTTCAAAGCCATCACTAAAACCTGTTGGAGGAGGAACAACACCGGGAGCATCCCAATCCAGAAAGACATTAGTATTGTTCTGCACTGTAGCAGTTAAATTCAGAGGGGGATCAAGCGGAGCAACAATTTCTACACTTACAGGACCTGCAGGAACTGATTCACCAGTAGTATAATAAGCAGTAACTGTATAGCTGTAAGTGCCAACTTCTAAGCCCAAATCATCATAAGTAAGAGTAGCAGGATTACTAATAGTGTTAATTAAAGAGCCATCCCGATAAACCTTATAGCCAAGAAGGTCTCTTGTGCCAAAAGAGGAAACAGGTGCCTGCCAAGCTAAATGGACATTGTAATAATTTTGAATGGTAGCAGTAAGATTTTGAGGTGGATTTATCTGTTCTACTATATCGGATACGCTGAAAGTATCTATATAGAGATAGAATCTATCGGCATCACTATGACCATGAAAACCTATGTAATAAGTTCCTCCGGTTACTGCAGGCATAATAATTTCTGCTGCTTCATAAGCAGTATTGATGATGTTCAAATTTTCCCAAAGGAGATTTGTCATACTTGCCACTGCAGGAGTTGTTCCCCAATAAACAGAAAGCTTTTCTGGATAAGTGGCACTTGAACTACAGTAGTAAAATTTTATTTTGTAATTATGAGTATTTGTAAAGACAAGGGGAGGAGTAAATAACCAGTCATCCATTGCTAATGTAGAATTATAACGCACACGCATAGAATTGGGAGATGTTTGACTATTGCCATTATAGGACTGCCAGGTATAGGTATCATTATTAGCATTAATAACTGTCCAACCCAAAGCTAAATCAGGAGGAGTAACTGAATCAAAATTTTGCTCGTAAGGATAAGTAGTAACTGTAGGATCAGCTAAAACCGTAAAACTCCAGACGGGGCAGTTAACAGCATCCCCAAATTGATTATAAGGAATAATTTTCCAGTAATAAGTAGTACTGTATGTTAAATCATTAACGGGATCGTATACTGTAGTGGTTTGGATTGTGCCATTTTCTATATTGGTAGGAGGATTATCCGTGCCAAAATAGACCTTATAACCTTCAACAACTCCACCTCCGGTATTCCAGCTGAGGTTTGTAGCTATGGGTACATTAATAGCTCCATTGGCAGGATGAGGATTTTGAGCTGCTAAAGGTGGTTCTCCAATTATAGGAGGAGCGAAAGTAAAGGTTAATCCATTAGCAGGAAAAACTGTAGCGCTTAAAGTGCAGGTGCTGTTATTAGCGGTTCCTGCTGTTGTTGCAGACCAGTCCGTAGTAGTAGTCCGGTTATTGAAGTCATTATTGGAATCACCTCTTAAGCCAACCTGCACAGTGGCAGAAGTAGCAGCAGTTACAGCAGTAAAAGGTCCGTAAACAAAGACCACTTTGTTACCGTTTTCCTGAAGTTGAATTTGAAAAGTAAAATCATCATTAGCTGTGGCAGTAGGAGTTCGCCTCCAATTTTTCCATTGAATAGTAAAAACACGATTGGGTGCAGTACCACTGCTTAATGACATAAGAGTTCCATCTGCTCTGGATTTGAGATCGCGAGCAAGAACAGCTATCACATTATTGGTGGAAGTAGAAGAACTAATCGGAACAGTACTTGTTACTACAGTATCCCCCATCGCGATAAAACCGTTGGAAGCGATGCTGATTGTTGTATAATCAACACCGTTATAGGTGAAAGTAAAGCCCAGTGGAATGGCACAGAAACATTCATTATCATTCGCACTGGTTCCATGAATTGTTCCTCCACTGATTTCAGTAAAAGTTCCTAATGTTGAAGCAAAAGAATATTCGCTTACCGTAGAAAATGCAGCAATCGCTGTTACTGAAAATATCAGTAGAAGAAGGAGTTTGTAAATTTGTGCTTTCATAGCATCTCCTTTTCTTGTTAAGTAATTTAATATTATAGACATCTAATTATGTCTGTTCCATAATAATTTCTATGCTGAAAACTGACTATTTTTTACCTAATAATTATACCTGTAATACTGTCAAGAAAAACTTACTTTTGTTTTAACTCCACCCCGATGCTTGTTTTGACTTACAATTTTCACTTGCCTTCCAGAAAACCACATCCCACGAACATTTTCACTTGCAACTGAGCTATAACTTGTTTTCGAATTAAAAAATTGTGAGTTAAAACAAGAAGCAAGCACACTTACAACCGAGCTACAACAAACCATCAAATTCCGCGATCACGAAAAAACAAAAAAAGCATACTGACAACAGCAGTACACTATTTCTTCAAACACCAGCATCGTGAAAGAAAGTATTTTTTCGCTCCAGAAATGTGGGGTGGCATTGTTCAGAAATAGTGACTTCGGGGCGAATTTTTGTTTTAACTCTAAACCGAGCTTCAGCTGTGAAAGTTGAAGGCAACGAATAACATTTCCTGTTGCCTCAAAATAGAGTTGCAAACATAATAGGGTCGGTTTAGAGTCAAAACCCTACCGCAGAGTAATATAGTTGCAACCGCGAAAGGGTCGGTTTAGAGTCAAAACTTCACTACCTCACCATTTCTCTACCTCGCCCTCTCTCTATCTCACTAAATTTATTCTTTTCGGGATAAACGAAAATAAAGATGATAGTTATGCAAAACAACAACCAGAAAAAGAAGGTCTGCAATAAGCATTGCAATATTAACGGTTAACGGTTCCCAAGCAGAAAAATAAGCAATAGCCAAAATCAGAATACTCATCAAAATGGTCTTGAAAATAATTATGCCGGCAGGGATTTTCAGTTTTTGGAAAACCCAGCGGGCAAGGGGATTTTTTTCTCGGTGATATTTATCCGGTTTCAGCACCAAATAAGTAGAATGCCCATCCAAAATGTTCAGCAGAAGGAAAATTATGCACAAAATAAGGGTAAACACTGGAGAACAAAATATGGCAACAATTACCTTCCAAAACATATAATCCTAATTCTGTGTAAGCATTATTTACTACAATATTTATTTAATGATGGCAAGTTTACCGCGTTTGATTTTGCCTCCCATTTCCACTACATAGAAATAAATTCCACTGGAAACAGGACGCTGATTGTTATTTCGTAAATTCCAGGTGTAAGTAATATTATTGTTTTCTGCACAAAAGGGTCCTATATCATCTTGAAAAACAAGTTGTCCGCTACTGCTGTAGATGGCAATTTTCCCTTTTTTATTTACCGGAAAGTTGATAAATGTAACTTGTGGTGAATGTTTGGAAGTAACAGGATTGGGATAAACATTCAAGTTTTCCAGATTATCCAGGTTTTGAATGCTAAAGCGAACTAAATTACCTTGAGGTGAAATCAAGTTTCCTGCCAGATCGGTTATGTTATTCACTTCCAAATAATAAGCATAATTGCTAAATTTCAGCTTTTCTGCAAACTTAATTGTTACCGTATCCACAGAATGAGAAACAGAAACAATTTTATTGTCAGGATCGTTTTTAGGGCAATGTAAATTATAATTAGCAGGATACAAAGCCGACGAAGGTGATATTTCTTCACTGAACTGGATAGTAATTTCCTGTTTGGAAGGCAAAACCTTAACTCCGGTAATTTCGGGAGGAATTATATCTTCTATGTAGGCAAAATAATAGAAAGGGGTTTCTGGTTCCACTCCACTGATTCCATATATATTTCTAAGTTCTAAAACAAAAAGGGAATCAATAGCAGGAAAATTATTCCTAAATCGCAATTGGACACCAGAATTAGCGGAAATACTATTAGCGGAAATAGGATTGCCCATTCCGTTGCTCACATAATAACAGGCAGGATTGATAATAGCTCCCGGCATTTCTTGATTAAAGAACAAGCGTAATTCTTTCTGTCCCGCAAAAGTAATTTGCACCAATTCAGGTTTAGGCAAAGGAATTCCTTCAATCCAGGGTCCTCTATTACTTTCACTTGGTGTATAAGAAGGGTCACAGGAAGCAATGGCATACTTATATACTTTGCCCTGTTGCAAATTAGTATCGGTAAAACTAGTAACACCAGTTAAAATATTCCTGGTTACATTTCCTTCCTCATCTTTTCTATATAGAGCATATTCCGGTGCACCGGTAGAGGTCCAGGAAACCTTTATAGAGCTTTCATTTAAGGGTTTCACAGTTAAATTGGCAGGTGTGGGAGGTCCTGTAAACGGTTCTTCAGGAGTCCATTCTGCCAAAGCGGGATTATCTCCTACCGTTTTTACATTACCCAAAATGCGAATAATCCCGTTTTCATCTTCCCAAGTGCTAACCTGATAATTATTAGAGCTTACATCATAGAAAATAGGAACGAATTTGCCATTAATATATTTCAAAACATATAAATTGGGGGTAATAGCTAAAATAACTTCATCACAGCCATCCTGATCCAAGTCGTCACTGGTAATGGAATTCATAGATGAGACCTCATTGAACATAATGCTGCCCATAGAGGTATAATTGTTATTACCTATATTCCGAAATCCCTCTCCTAACCAGAAATTGAGATTTTGATTAACAATATCGGTAACATAACCAGCAACAAAGAAATCCTTGTGTCCATCGCCATTAAAATCACCGGCGGTAAGAGAATATGTATTTCCAATAGGAAGTCGGGTTGTCCAGCATAATTGATGTTGTGTCGCATTAATAATTTCAAAAATCATTACATCACCATCAGTGTCGGCACATAAAATATCGGGATAGTTATCACCATCAAAGTTATCTACAATTATTGTAGGAACAAAGTTATTACGGCTATAAGTAGAAGTAGGGTTGCTAATAGTATTTCTTGGCGCTAAAGCACCTGAGGAAACTCTTTTATATGCTTGAATAACCCGTTCGGCAGGTAAATTTTTAACCAAGAGGATTTCGGTTTTGCCATCATTATCATAATCCGCCATCACTCCTCCCGCAATTCCTGTATCCAAAGCAACTACTAAGCCGTCATCATTAGCGGGATAATTTCCGCCTGCAGGGGTAAGCCACATTTCAGCATTTTCGCCTCTCAACAAAAGCAACTCACTTTTAGAACCTGTAGTATAAGTGGAACCGATATCAACTGGCCAAAAAGAATCCCCAAAATCATTTGTTACAATATGTCCTCCGGGGTGGGGTTCAAATGCTTTTACAGAACCATAACCACTTGCCTGAATTTCCATAGCAATATATTCAGCTATGCCATTGCCGTTATAATCCCTTTTCCGCAACAACGGCTTTTGGGGAGGTCCTATAATTTCTTTAGTATACCCATATTGAGAAATTAGATAATAATGAATGTTCAAAAAATTAGTAAAGATATCAGAAACAAAGGTTAAACCAGCAATATTGGTAGCAATAAATTGGACATCAATCATTCCTTCTGGAATAGAGGAAGGTAATTTCCAAATCTGAATGCTATCCGCAAGAGAAGAATAAACATTATAGATTAGCCCATCTGAAGCGGTTATTCTGAGCTGAGCATTAACCATTTCATCAAAATTAGCTGCAATATAATATTCCAGATTTAGCTTTGTCCAACGGGTAAAATAGGAGATAGTTTCCGTTCTTAAAACTGGAGGAGTGCGATCTACAATAATTGTTCTATAAATATTGTAGCGATTCATATTGTGCAAGGTTTTTTCGTATTGCAGTCGCAGAAGATATTTTCCTTCGGGGAAATTATTCGGAATATAAAATACAGCCAGAGTATCGTTATGAACTGGCTGACTATATTTTGTTAGCGTTTCAATATGTTCTGCAACATCTTTCCAGTTAGTGTCATTTTGGTCTTTTTCTTTCTTATAGGCAACAGTATAATTCGCAAAATCAGAACCATAGACAGAACCTATAATAGGAACCGAACCACTAATTCCTAATTGATCCTGCGGACTGGTAATTTCTAAAAAAGGAGGGTCTAAATTATCCAGCAGTTTCTTAACATTCAACAAACCATGACCGGTTCTTATATCAAAGCCGACAGGAGATAAATCATCCGTAGCAGAAATTAAACGAGCTTTAACTTCTGCAGGACTTAAACCAGGATGCAAAGATAGGAGTAATGCCACAGCGCCCGTTATAAAAGCTGCACTCATAGAGGTTCCATCCATATAGAAATATTGTTCATTAGTAGTAAGTTTATAAGTAGATAGAACTCTTTCTCCTAATGCTACAAGGTCTAAATCATCTCCATAACTGGAAAAAGTGGAAAGCTGCTTGGCAATATTGATTGAACCGACAGAAATAACTGTAGAAAGCTTGGCAGGATAGCTTAAACCGGGTCCTGCATCATTTCCTGCCGAGGCAACTAATACAACTCCTTTGTTATAAGCATATTCACAGGCGTCAGCTATGATAGCAGAATAATTGGGATCACCCCAACTCATATTAATCACATTACACCCGTTATCTGTGGCATAAATAATAGCAGCGGAAACATCATCATCTTGTAAAAAGCCCTGATTATCAAGTGTTCTAAAACCAGCTCTAACAGGTAAAATACTTACATTCCAACAGACCCCAACAACTCCTATTCCGTTATTTCCAACTGCGCCTGCAATGCCCGAAACATGGGTTCCGTGAAAATTTTCATCTTCCACATCATTATCCTGATCTAAGAAGTCCCCTAAAGCATTACCTGCCATTTCGGGTGCATCAGTAAAATCCCATCCACACCAATCATCTATATAACCATTATGATCATCATCAATTCCGTTATCGGGAATTTCCTTGGTATTGATAGCAAGGTTTTGCCACAGGTCGGGATGGTGAATTAACATTCCTGAATCCACAATACCGATTTTAACATAATTACTACCAACCGTATAATTCCATGCAGCGGGAATGCTGCTGATATAATGATACTGTTGACTGTATAATGGATCGTTGGGAGTTGAGTGCAATTTTCTCAAATAATTGGGCTGAACATATTGAATACCCGGAAAACTTAATTGCTCCAAGACCTCAGCAGGAGGCACCTCAGAAACATTTGCCAGATAATATGTGGGCTGTTGCATACCCTTAATGGGCTTTATCTGTGTAACTCCTTTTTGGCTAAGAAAATTGTCAAAAGCAGATAATCCGGTTTGGGTTCCCTTAATTTCAACGGGAATAGTGGTTTTAAAAATAAGCTGACCAGGAGTAATTTCGGCAAAAACAAAAATACCCAAGCTTAAGAACAGGAGAAGAAACCAGAATTTGCACAGTTTAAATATGGTCCAAAAGTCCTTCACTTTTTTCCTCTATCTAAAATCTGTAAGTTACACCAAAAGAGTGAACATCGTTCAATTCACTATTGAAAGCACCGTAGCCATAATCCACAGAGATATTTTTATATTTCACTCCAAAGCCGGCACTAAAATCCTGAGCATCATAGCCCAAAAGATAACCACCTCTTAAAGTAAGTAGTTGAAAGAGTTCACATTCTAAATTAACATTGCCTTTAAGGTCTTCGTCTAAGGTCTGAATTACCGAACCGCCTAAGATTAAATGCTGTTCTGCAACAGAAAATCCTTTGTTTATATCCAATTCAAAACAAACCGGCAATTTCACTCTTTCTTCATCCGTATGATTAGCAATTCCCAAATTTCTTCCTACCAAAGTTATTTTAGCATCTTTAACGGGAGGAAGCCAACACAAACCAAGGTCCGTATGCAAAGCTAAACTGCTGGCAGTATTCAGTTTTTGGTATAAAATTCCCAAATTAGCTCCTGCATAAATAGAGGGCGTTACACGATGAGCATAATTTGCCGTAACATCAATATCCAAAGGATGATAATTACCGATTAAAAAACCCATATCGTCCCTGTTTTCAATTTCCCCATAATCCAAATTACGCATAGCTATCCCGAAATGGCTTTTTCGTTGAGCAAAAGAATAAGCAATCATATTTGCCTGGGTATCTGCCAGCCACATATTATGTGTAATGCCTAAAAGATGTTGATCATTCATACAAGAAGCTGCTGGTTGCAACAAAAAGGAACCCGGATTATCAATACTGAACACACCTCTTCCTGCTAAGGACAAAGATACAGGTCCGTAGGGAACATTCAAAAATTTATAGCCGTAAGTTCCGGCATTTTCATCAATGCCGGCAAAACACATTCCCCCAATCAGCATTATGCATAAGGTAATTATTGTATGTTTCATAATTTTACTCTCTCTTATATCATATTTTGAATGAAAATTCCTTTGTCATTCCTGAGCAAGCGGTAAACCAAACAAGTTCTGACAAAATATTCGCATTTATGTAGGGAAACTATATTATTTTTCAATAGCAAACTTGAGTCGCTTGCTGCTTGTTGAGGATTTAATAATAGCAATGTAAACCCCACTGCAAAGTTTATCTGCAGGAATATCAAAAATATCCAGGTTTTTAAGATATGCCTTAGCATAACCTTTTTGACGATAAACCAAGGTTCCACTAATATCAAAAATGCTTAGCTCCAATTCTGCATCGCGACTGGTCATAACATTAAGCTGTATTTTTTGTCGGTAAATGGATTTTAAGGGATTGGGGTAGATATATACCTGTCCCGGCACAAAAAGTTCATCGGTCTGATATTGATTAGGCAATTCCATTTTAGTATAAGAAGCACTGCGTCTTAAATTACCGTATTCGCAAATCCAATTGCAAGCAGGAGTTATCTGGGGCTTATTTTCCAGTTTATTTCTAAACAGCAAGCCATTATCGGTAGCACAATAAATATACCAATTATTATCAGAAGCTTGGGAAACAAAAGGTAAGGTTCTGCTGCGTTCAGCAAAGGAAACGGGATAACCTATTTTGGGACGGTAATTATGCTCCCAAATATTAAGCCGGTTATACTTAAAATTCCCTATTATTTCTGCATTGTTATCATTATCTATGTCCATAGCGTATATTCCTGCACTGATAAAATCCGTATGCGGTTCCGGATTTTGGTTTTCCAGATTCATCAATTTTCCGGAATAGTCAATAATGGCAAAATCGCTTTCGCCTCCGATCAAGATATCCAAAGAACCATTGCCATCAACATCCGCAAAAGTTAGAGGAGCAATAAAACTGCTGTCCGATGTCGCAACAAGATTGTGCACATAAGGAAAACCATCTACAATATTTGCGCCTTGCAAACAATAAACACTATTAGGACATTGAATAATCAAATTCTCCGTATCCGCTATTGGTGCCTTAAAAACCGCTACAATAATAGAATCAGCAGGAATAGGCAATTTTATTTCCTTTTTGTCGTAGTTGCTTAAATCAATCTCGCTCAGCCAATATTCACCTTCAGCATTTTGGTACACAACGGAAAGCTGATTATCATAATGGATCAGATTGGCAATAAATTTACCGCTATAATCCGCCAAAGAAGCTACCGTCATATCGGTTTTGTTATAAAGTTTAATGGCAAAGGCATTATTGTCGGCATTTATTTTTAGGGGCAGAGCCAAATTTTCTCCTATATCCACAGGATGACTTAACCAGCTATAAGCATTAGACCTGAAAGCATAATAATGTTCTGCACTATTTAATTTATATAAACAGCATACTTCATCTCTCTGCAGTGGCAGATAAATGCTTTCACGATCCCAAGTGTAATTGTATGGTATATAAAAAGGCAATTGGATAGGATAGTTACTTAGCAATTCTTCATTTTTCCAGATATACATTTTTCCATTCGGTAGGGGAAAAAATAATTCATCTTTTCCATCACCGTCAAAATCAATAGCACAAGCATTGATAGGATTGATTCCCTGATAAGAAGTAGTTAATCGCCAGCCAAAATTCACGGAAAAAGTCATTTGATTTCCGCTGTTAGAAATATCGGTTATTTCTAAAGGAATCCCTCCATAATAGCTTTCCGAAGTAGGCAAGGAAAGCATTCCGTTATGATACTGATTACCGAAATAATTGTTATTACCGGCTCGGAAACTGTCATAAGGGCTTCCCCATTTATAAATATTATAGGCAGCAGTATCCAGATGCTGAATTCCATCTGCTTCTTCTAAGTCAACACCTTTATGTAGCGCATTGGAATTTACATAATTCCGATTAAAATTAGCCGTGAAGTTCGCATTAATTACATTTTCATCTATATGCCAGATAAGAATTCCCGACCCATCTACTGGAAAAGGACTGTTATCCGGAATCGGACCTCCCAATCCGGGAAGAAAAAAATCCCACTCACTTCCTAAATAGGTATTTTCCATAAAGTTGAAATAGGGTAATAGGGATTCGTCTTCAGGAGTTAAAGGATTATCTTCATAATAATCCTGCTCACCTGCAGGAAGAAGTTTGAAACTGTAACTGGGAAGGTTACTAAGAGGGTCTAAACTACCATCGGGATTTTGTTGCCGGTTTTCAATTAAAAAATATTCCGTAGTAGAAATTGGCACTTTGTAAAGACGGATTGCTTCCGGAGAATGATTGAGAAAATAATCCACAGAGTTATTATCGCTATTCTGAAAGAGCACAAGGGGTGTTTCCCAACCTAAAAAATAACGGGACCAGGCACAAAGCTGAGCTGGAACATAACCACTTCCATTCCATAAACCAGTTCCCATTAAACCCCAGTTGCCAATTCCCTGGCTGATACCATTACTATCATCATTATCATATAAAGTAGGTAAACCTAATAAATGACCCAATTGATGAGCCAGCACTCCATACATACTAAAGAGGTAATTAGCAGCATTTTCTTCATCTGCGGAAGGAAAGTAATCCTGAAATTCATCTTCAGGCACTATAATAATGTTAGTTAAATAAATTCCGTCATCAGTCGGATAACCGGTATACAAATCATTTTCTGGATCAAAATACTTTTGCAGTTTCTTCCGTGTTAAAAAAGTGCTCCAGATTTCGTTGGGGCGGATAGAATTGATATCGGATTCCTGTCCGGTTCCGGAATGAAAAATAATGATACCTCCATATTGACTAAAATCAACTTCCTCATCTATTAAAGCCAAAATATCAGGTAAAATTTGAGGTAAATCTACATCTATATCATTATCTCCATCAGCTCCGTAAAAGGAAAGAGAATGAGGCATTGTCAACACTTGTGGATATATATAATAGTCCAGTTCATATTGTAAATGACTTGCTTCCAGAAAAAAATCCTTCAAATGAATCATCCAACGATTAAAAAAAACATCGTCGTGAACCAAATTATCAGGATATCCTGCTTGATCCCGAAAAGATACATCACTGAACTGCACCCTTAAAACCAGAATGTTATTAGGTAGATTTCTTTTGCCGGTTTTTAATGTTCCTTCCGCAAAAAATGATCCTTCCAAACGCGTGGCTTGCCAGGCAATAGGTGGATTTTTATACATTGGAACAGGAGGAACCAAAGCTGATAATGAACCAACAAAAACAATGGTTATCAGCAATGTTATCCGCTTCCAGATATGGCAAGGCATTTTAATCCTCCCCCAAAATAATATTATCGTTAAAATGAAAATTCCCTTGTCGTTCCTGCAAAAGCAGAAATCCAGACAAGTTCTGACAAAATAACTGCCATTTCCAATATAAAAATTATATAATATTGTGTAGCTAAAAAATCCGCTACCGAACTAATGCAAGTGGATAGCTTTATAGACCTTTTATGGTGCTTACATAAATAGTCAAGTAAAAAACGGCGAAAGTATATCGTCTTCTTTGGCAAGTGTATATTGCTTTCTCTTAAGATAACTGTATATCTTTAAAGATTTTTGCCAGCTAATATATCAGCTTCATTGCACTTGCAAATTTTGGCATATTCCTTCTGAGGAGTCCAGCCGCCATTCTTCTTTTTATTAGTAATAAGCTTAATCCTTTTTATTTCCGTATTGCATACAGGGCAGATTACTTTCCCTTCTGTGGAGTTATCATGCGCTACTTTAGCGGCAAAACTTTTTGCTTTTCCCATTTTTATCCTCTTTTAATTTGCTCTTTCTATATATTCACCCGTGCGGGTGTCAATTTTAATTTTATCTCCCGGTTCTACAAAGAAAGGAACCATCAAGCGTAAACCTGTTTCCGTATAGGCAACTTTACCACTTCCGGAAGCAGTGTTTCCTTTCAAATTGGGCTCGCATTCAGCTATTGTTTGAACCACAGTTGTTGGCAGTTCTATTCCCACAACTTTTCCATCAGCAGTTCCCGATACGATAACCTCCATATTTTCCGTAAGCAGATTTTCTTTATCTCCCAATAACGATGCCTCTATGTGCATCTGTTCATAGTTATCGCTATCCATCAGCACCAAAAAATCTCCATCTCTATATAAATATTCCTTTTTAGTGCGTTCAATACGAACTTCATTGAAGGTGTCACTTTCCCGAAAAGTATTTTCCAAAACCCTTCCCGTGCGTATATTTTTCAGCTTTGAACGCAGAAAAGCAGGTCCTTTACCTGGTTTTACATGGAGAAATTCTATCACCTCGTATAGGTCATCTTTGAATTCAATGACCATTCCGTTTCTAATATCAGCCATCGTAGCCATATTGGTTTCCTTTCCCTTATTCTTATGATGACAAGCTTTTGGAGAGGGGGATTTTGGCAAGGGAATTTTTTCTTTCACAAAGAGAAAAGAAAAAAAGAGAAAATTGAAGTTAGAATGAAAAAGTAAGAGGGTTGAGAGGGTTGAGAAAATTTAGAAGGTTTAGAAGGTTGAGAAGGTTTAGAAGGTTGAGATTTCATCAAAGCCCGGAGGGCGACACAATCATAGCGATGGGTGCGTAAGCCCCTCGGGAAAAAAGGTTGAGAAGGTTGAGAAGGTTTAGAAGATTGAGATTTCATCAAAGCCCGGAGGGCGACACAATGATAGCGATGGGTGCGTAAGCCCCTCGAAAAATGTAAGCCCCGACTTCTTTTTTCTTTTCTTCTTCCCATTTTCCAAAAGCCCGCAGGGCGACACAATCATAGCGATGGTGGCATAAGCCCCTCGTAAAAAAGTAAGAAACAACCATCTATCTTTTTCCACTGTTCCCCAGTATAAATATCTTGAAAATCCCTTTCATCCCATTCCTCCCAGAGCTAATAAATTATGATAGTTATTTGCTTGATAAATAGTAAATTCTGTAACGACTCCGTAACACTTCCCTAACACTTCCGTTGTCTCGTTAGGGAATTGTTACTTGGTTGTTACTTTGTTATAAGAAGATGAAGCAAGCTAAAAAATATAATAAATTAAAGGCGAAGCAGTTAACAGGAGGGCGGTAAATGATAATGTTCTTCTATTTGGGTTAATCGGGATTCGGTAACTCCATAATGAAATAATATTATTTTTATATTTTATCTTCTTACAGAAGTAAAAATTATTATTATCTGTCGTTCCTACGGAACTCTTTCTGATACAAGGAGATATGTTGTTTTTGTCTGCTCTTTCCGCCGGGTTGAAACCCGTCGTTAATACCTGTCGTTCCTACTGAACTCTTTCTAAAAGAAGGAGATATGATGTTTTTATTTACTCTTTTCACCGGGTTGAAACCCGTCGTTAATACCTGTCGTTCCTACGGAACTCTTTCGGAAAAAAGGAGATATGTTGTTTTTATCTGCTCTTTTCACCGGGTTAAAATCCGTCGTTAATAGCTATCGTTTTTAAGGAACTGATACTTGAAATCTTGTAAATCCCTTTTATCCTGTTCATCCCCTACCTATTATTCTCAAAGCTCTAAGCTCTCTGCCCCCTGCTAAAATCATCCTATTCATCCCATACTTATTATTCTCAAAGCTCTAAGCTCTCTGCCCTCTGCCAAAATCATCCTATTCATCCCATACCTATTCTCATTTTTAATCTGCGTTATCTGCGAAATCTGCGTGCTATTATCGTTAATTTTCTTGACAGCATAAGTCATTCATCAGAAAAGGAAAAGTTATGAAAATAGCTCGGCATTTTTTCTGTGAACTGAAACGCAACCGTGAACCTGCACCACAATTGTGTGCAGTTTGCCCTCGTATTCTCAAATGCAAGAGTTTTTATGCCTGGCACAAATTACATCACCAAGAATATCTAAATTTCGTAATTGAAATCAGTAAAAAATTCCCTGATAAATATACAATGGAGGTTCACTTTATGCCTGAAAAACAAACCTTCGTCCAAATTGTGGATATGGCTACCGGAAAAATTGAAAAGGTAGTCAGTTTGACGGAAATTGAGGCATTATCTGCAGAGGATAAACTTGCTTTATCCCGCAATAAGAACTTATTTATTGTAACGCACCGTTTGGAACCAATTGTAAAAATTGAACTTAAGAAAACGGTGATTAGTGCTCCCATTCAATTTATGGAAAGCGCTCCTAAAGAGGAAGAGCCAATTGAGGAGGTTACGCCTTTACCGATAAACCCGGAAAAGTCAAAACCAAAACGCACACCCAAGAACTGAATATTTCTGAGCTCTCATTTTTATTTGACAGAGGATTATCTGTTTAATCATAGTGAGATGCTGAATTCTGTTACAGAAGATACAAAGAATGGACTACTTATGTGTCTTTTTGTTTTCTGTGCTTGAAGTTGAAATTTGTCACCCTATATTTATTTAGAAGCTCCTGTAAACAGAAGAGGCGAAAATTTCCTTTTACAGAATTCTGCACTTAAAAAAAATGGCTCAAAATGAGGGAAATTGTGGAGAGAGATATATAAACCTCTCTGTATAGTAAGCAAAGGAGGAGATATGTTTATCCTTGACGAAATACATTTGGATGTGGCAAAAGCCATAGCCGAAAAAAATCGTAAGAAAAAAAGTTGTGATCACTGTTACGACAGAGGTTGGATCGGTGTTAGTGAACAAAATTTGCTTGTTCTCTGTCCAAAATGTGTTGATAGAGAAAAGGCAATTGAGGAATGGAAAGAATATGTTTCTGAACATAAGGAATTGAAGGAGCACTTCAGTGAGCTCTTTGAAGAAAAAAAAGTGGAAAGCGAACAGGAAAATCCTCTTAAACAAAAGGAATTTGAGCGGACTAAAAACCATCCTGCCAATCCGCATAATTTTGTTCCTGGTCAACGCAGAAGTGGTCATCAAAAGAAAATTGGATAAGGTATATGTATAAAACAATAGACCTGAAAGAAAGTCCCAGGCATCTGGAAAACCGCATTCGCGAATATTGGAATAAACACGATATGGTGCAAAAAAGTATTGATATTCGTGAAGGTATGCCACGCTTCATTTTTTATGAAGGACCCCCTACAGCAAATGGCAAACCGGGTATTCATCATATAATGGCAAGGACCTTGAAAGATGTTATCTGCCGTTATAAAACAATGAACGGCTTTCAGGTTAAACGCAAAGCCGGTTGGGATACTCATGGTTTGCCTGTGGAAATTGAAGTGGAAAAAATGCTCGGTCTGAAAGATAAGCGCGGTATAGAGGAATACGGAATTGAAAAATTCTGTCAAAAATGTCGGGAATCCGTTTTCAGCTATGAAAAGCTTTGGCGTGAAATGACAGAACTGATGGGCTATTGGATCGATCTGGATCACCCTTATGTAACTTTGCATAATAGTTATATAGAATCCGTTTGGTGGATTTTGCATAATTTTTTCTCCCGAAACCTCATTTATAAGGCATATAAAATTGTCCCTTATTGCCCCAGCTGTGGAACCCCTCTTTCTTCGCATGAAGTAGCTCAGGGTTATAAAGATATAGAAGACCCCTCCATTTATGTTAAGTTTAAAGCAACGGATGAAGAAAACACCTACTACTTGGCTTGGACAACTACTCCCTGGACTCTAATTTCCAATGTTGCCTTAGCTGTCCATCCTGAAGAGACCTACCTTAAAGTTGAATATCAGGGTCAAAATCTAATTTTAGCTAAAGCGCGCTTACAAGTGCTGGATGAAGAAACAAAGATTATTTCCGAAATGCAAGGCAGGGAACTGGAAGGTCGTTGCTATCAGCCCCTTTTTAATTTTGTGAGTGTTGATAAACCCGCCTGGTATATCTGTTTGGGTGACTATGTAACAATGAGTGAAGGAACAGGAATTGTGCATACAGCTCCTGCGTTTGGTCAGGATGATTATTCTTTAGCATTAAAATACGATTTGCCTTTTGTTCAACCGGTAGATAGCGAAGGTAAATTCACTGAGGCAGTAACTCCTTGGGCACATCAGTTTGTTAAAGATGCCGATAAAGATATTATTCGTCACTTGAAAGAAAGAGGCAACTTATTAAAAAGAGAACAGATAAAACATAGCTACCCCTTTTGCTGGAGATGTAAAAGTCCCCTTATTTATTATGCGCGTGAGAGTTGGTATATTAAAACCACGGCTTATAAAGAACAGCTAATAGAAAATAACCGCAAAATTATCTGGTATCCACCTTTTGTAGGAGAAAAACGCTTTGGTGACTGGCTGGAAAACAATGTGGATTGGGCTTTATCCCGTGACCGTTTTTGGGGCACACCCCTCAATATCTGGATTTGTGAAAAATGTGGAAAACTGCGTTCTCTTGGTTCTATTGAAGAATTGCGCAAAGAAGGCAAAATGACCTCCGGAAAAGATGTTCCGGAAGACCTTGATTTACACCGTCCCTATATTGATGAAGTTGTTCTTACCTGTTCCTGCGGAAATAAAATGTATCGCACTCCGGAAGTTATTGATTGCTGGTTTGATAGCGGTTCTATGCCTTTTGCTCAATGGCATTATCCTTTTGAAAATTATGAGAATTTTGAACCGGAACTTTTCCCGGCTGACATCATTTCGGAAGGAATAGACCAAACTCGCGGTTGGTTTTATTCAATGCTTGCCATTTCTACTTTGCTAAAAGGCGTTTCCAGTTATAAAAGTTGTTTGGTAAATGAACTGATTCTGGATAAAAATGGCAGAAAAATGAGTAAATCACACGGAAATGCAGTTGACCCTATTGAACTGATGCAAAATTATGGAGCGGATGCAATTCGCTGGTATCTTTTAGAGGTCTCCCCCCCTTGGGTTCCGACGCGTTTTGATGTAGATGGCGTTAAAGAAATTTTAGGCAAGTTCATTGGTACTTTAAAAAATGTTTATTCTTTCTTTGCCACTTATGCCAATATTGATGGTTTTGTGGCAATTAACTATCCTTATAATTGGGAGCGGGAAGTTGAAATAGACCGTTGGATTGTTTCCCGTTTGCATTCACTTATTATTGCTGTTCGCCACTATTTTGAAAGTTATGATTTTACCAAAGCGGTTAGAGCTATTCAAAGTTTTGTTATTGACGAACTTTCCAACTGGTATGTGCGAAGAAGTAGACGCCGTTTTTGGGCTTCGGCATTTGACCAGGACAAAATAGATGCCTATAGAACCCTCTATCAAGTTCTTGTAGAAACCGCTAAACTTATTGCTCCTTTTGCTCCCTATCTGGCAGAAGAGCTCTTCTTAAATCTGGAAGCAGGTGAAAGTGTCCATCTGGAATTGTATCCTGAAGCAAATAAGACCTATATAGATACCAAACTGGAAAAGAAAATGCAGACCGTTATAGATATTGTTTCTTTAGGCAGAGCTGCCAGAAATGAATGCCAGATAAAAGTGCGTCAACCCTTAAACGAAATGTTTGTTCCCACCAAAGTGAAAGATGATTTGGCAGATATGATAGACCTCGTAAAAGAAGAAGTTAATATTCGTAATATCACTTTTGTAAGCGAACAGGATGGCTTTGTGCACTACGAATTGAAGCCCGATTTCAAACTGCTGGGTCCTAAATACGGTAAAAAAGTACAAATTATTAACGCTCTTTTGCTTCAAACCCCGGCAGAAAATGTCTTGCAGGCATTTAATACGACCGGTTCTTATACCTTAGAAATTGAAGGTGAAACTATCCATCTCTTACCGGAAGAAATTAGTGTAACCATTATTCCCCGTGAAGGTTATGTATTTGCTAATGCGAAAGACCTCTTTGTAGCTTTAGATACTACCTTAACGGAAGAACTCTTAAACGAGGGCTATGCGCGTGAACTGATCAATAAAATCCAATTTACCCGCAAAGAAATGAATTTGGACATTATGGATAATATTATTGTAAAGCTGGTAGTCCCGGAAGCAATCGCCAAAGCAATTCAGGTACATAAGAATTATATCTTAACAGAAACTCTTGGAAAAGAACTGGTTTTTCTGGAAAAACCAATGGCAAATATGCAATGTCTGGATATCAATGGCAACAAAATTCACTTGGGTATTGAAAAAGCTGTCTAATAAGGGTTAGGAGGCAATCATTAATAAATATTGTATCAATTGTGGAAAGCTTATCCCGGAGAAGGCAAAATTCTGCCCCGTCTGCGGAGAAAAGCAAATCCAGGAACAGGATAAGCCCCAGCTAACAGAAACCAAAAAAGAAAAAGCACAAAAATCTGCAGAAGCAATTTCCCACAGAAATTCTCATTTACTCAAGAATCCTGGTAGCACTTTCAGGGATTATACCATAATTAGAATGCTGAATAAAGATGCTGAGGGCATAAAATACATTGTGGAAAAGGAAGGCAGGGAATTTCTGCTGAAAATATTCTATAAAACAAGCTTAAGCAACATAGAAAATATTTTTTCTCTCCAGCAACGCCTCCAAGAACTAAATAAACTGGAAAATAAACAAATTCCTAAAGTTACTGAAATTGATCCGCATTTTGATACTCCTTATATGGTAGTGGAATTTATTCATGGTATTTCTCTGGCAAACCTTAAAACCCATAATCCGGAAAAATTGACTGAGGACTTTATCCGCTTAGTAGCGATCCAAATTGTAAATACAGCGATTAGTTTACATCAACATCAACTTACGCTCAGTCAACTGGCTTTAACCAATATAATGATAAATGATAACGATGAGGTGATAATTCTTTCTTCCGCTATCACCTGGGAGGAAAGAGATGAACGTGAAGAAATGTTCTCTATTGCTCTTGTTTTAGCTCAAGCATTATCCCAACACAATTTCTATAAAACATTATACAGTCAGGAACGTTTAACTACTCAAAAATTTGAATATATCTACGGAGTAAGCGTCCCCCTCAACAAAATCCTTGCTGAATGTTTGCATCGCAATATTATACAACGCTATCGCAGTTTGGATGATTTACTAAATGCCTTAATCAACCTGCCTCCCGTTTCTGAATGCGAAATTTGGACTGAACCGGAAAAAGCAATACCAGACAATTTGGAAGACCTTAGCAAAAAAGATATTCCCAAAACCAGAATTGAACTCCCCTTTTGGATACTGATTGCACTCATCATTGTAACTGTTGTAATGTTGCTTACCACCAATATTTTCAGTGTTCTCTTCGGTGGCAAAGGAGAAAAATTAACTTATTCCTCATGGCTTATGCCTAATAGCGAATCAGATACTGTAAATAGTTCTGTTCCTATAGCTGAATTGCCCCGCGAAAAACCAACCCAAACAACTTATGGTGAATTGAAAACCGGCACTCCAACCCCCAGAGAGGACTTTCGTAAGCAGCCCTCTGTTCCCAAAATAACTACTGTTATTCCACCACCTACAGCTCCCAAACCTCGTCCTCCTCAAAATATGGTTTTTATTGAAGCAAGTACTTTAGGTTTTGGACGCTTAAGAGAAAATCCCAATCCCAATGTCTCCTTATCTTCCTTTTATATCAATAAATTTGAAGTTACACAAGAAGAATGGAATATTTATATGAAACCGGCAAACTGTTCCACCTTCGGAGAAAACTTACCTGTAGATAACATCAGCTGGTTTGATATTGCCATTTATTGCAATGGCAGAAGTGAAGCGGAGGGTTTGACCCCAGCATATAAAATTAGAGGAGTGGGTGCTTCGCGAGTTGTTACCTGCGATTTTAAAGCTAATGGCTACCGTCTGCCTACTGAAGCTGAATGGGAAATGGCAGCTAAAGCAGGTAAACTATATAATTATAGCGGATCGGATGACCCCGATGAGGTGTCTTGGAACAGAGATAACAGCAGCGGTAAAATTCATACACCGGGAACCAAAAAACCCAACGATTTCGGCATTTACGATATGACAGGAAATGTTGCAGAATGGGTTTGGGATTGGTACGATGTAAATTATATCCGTTCCTTGCCTACTTTTATCAATCCTACAGGTCCCGAAACTGGAACCCTAAAAGTTATCCGGGGTGGAAGTGTAATGAATGGAGAAGGTAGAAATCTAAACATTATGTGGAGAGAAAAAGGAGACCCGAACCGGGGGTATCAATATGTGGGCTTTCGCTTAGTGCGCAGCAACTAATATTTCTTATACAAAAGAGAAAAGAAGAGAAAAAGCCGATAGGTCAAGAGATAAAGAGGGTTGAGAAGGTTGAGAAGGTTTAGATTTCCGGTATGTTGACATCCTCGTCGTTCATTGTAAGTCAAGAGTCCTCATCGCTTATATAACTTTAACCCTTACCTCAAATC